>DSTMR04002__coassemble_896_pt1 | contig 28880 bp, 29 predicted proteins | sample DSTMR04002__metabat2_low_PE_006 | metagenome-assembled genome bin DSTMR04002
CCTTTCTGGTTCTGATATTTTCCGCTGTAGGGATGAAGTGCCGGGCAATCCATCCGGGCAAATACCAGCTGCCCTACCCTTCTGCCCGCACACAGTTCGATGGCACAGCGGTTGGCATTGAAAAGTTCAAGGGTGATCTCTCCGGCAAATCCCGGATCCACCCATCCAGCGTTCTGAATAAAAAGCCCCAGCCGTCCAAGAGAACTTCTACCCTCTACAAAAGCGGTGAGATCGTTGGGAAGCTGAATGGTTTCCATAGTGGTTGCCAGAACAAACGTACTTTCTTCCACTTATCCTATATCTTTTTCAAAGGCACCATTCTCCGTAATGTAGGACAGGATCCCCTTTTCCTTCCATACTTTATAGTGAATCAGATCCGGATGTTCCATCCTCAGTTTCTCCTCCAGCCGCACATTTTCCATATCCCAGAGATCACCGGGACTGGCCGGTTCTATGTCATGCAGCGCCGGATGACTGGTGAGGGTCTTCAGGATCCGGTAGCCCTCCAGATTCCGTTCCAGGTTGGGCCCGAAGGGGTGAAAACTGAAATCCAGATAAATGGACGCGGCCAGCCAGGTATTGGTCTGGGTGGGGATTTTCACGGAGGGATAATGAAGCTGCGCCAGACGATAAAGCGCCTGCGCGATCAGCGGTCTGGCCAGTCCTCTGCCCTGGTACTCCCGGCGGACCGCCACCCAGTGAAGCCAGCCGGCTCCGGAAAGATCTTCAGGTTCGTAGTAGGCAGTGGCCGTAGCCACCTTTTCCCCCGTCTCAGTTTCCACAAAGTACATCCTGCCTGGCAGCTCCTCTTCTCTGCCGCCGTAATAATGCTGCCAGGCCTCAAGCCCTTCCCTGCGGGTGACAAATTCTCTGGCTGAGGTCTCAATGGCAATCCATTCCTCCTCATCCCCCGGCTGAAAAGTGGAAAAATGAAATCCCTCCGGCAGCGGCAGGGGCCGGAAAGCTTCCGGGTGATTGTTTTCCAATATCAGTTCATAATATTTCAATGCGGAATCGTTATTGTCCGGCAGACGTCCCAAAGGATGCCGGACGGCAGGAAAAATTTTCATCTGTAAGCACCTCCTCAAAAAGGTCATTATGCAAAAACAGCTTCCCATATTACCGGGATCGTGCTATGATCCTTTATATGATACAAAAAACGGGGAGAAAAATCAATGGAACAGAAAAAGCGATATGAACTGATTGACGGAATCCGGGGATTGGCCATGGTGAATATGGTGATTTTCCATTTCCTGTATGATGTGTTTATCATTTACGGAAGAGATCCGGGCTGGTATGGCCGGACGGGGAGCCATCTGTGGCAGCAGGGGATCTGCTGGACATTTATTCTGGTATCCGGGTTTTCCTGGCGTTTTGGAAAAAAGAACAGTATTCGCCGGGGAATTTTCCTGAATCTTTGCGGTCTTGTGATCACAGTGGTGACCGGGCTGGCAGTTCCGGGGCAGGCAGCCATTTTTGGTATTCTCAATTTTCTGGGCTGCGCCATTCTTCTGATGGCCTTGCTTGACCGCTGGGCAGACAGAATTCCTCCGGCGGCAGGTCTTGTGGGAAGTATGCTGTGCTTCTTTCTGCTGCGCCATATCAATACGGGAACCCTGGGGATTGGCACGCTGTCTGTTTCCATCCCGAGAATTGGCCGCTATCCGTCGCCTCTGGTGGCGGTACTGCCCACGGTGCTGGGATTCCCCGACCTGGCATTTTCGTCCAGCGATTATTTTTCGCTGCTTCCCTGGTTTTTTCTGTTTGCAGCCGGATATTTCCTTTATCCGCTGCTGATGGGATCCGGACGGATCCGGGAGATCCTTTCTGTCAGGATCCCCCTGTTGTCTGCCTGGGGAAAATACAGCATCTGGGTGTATCTGGCACATCAGCCGCTGTGCATGGGGATTTGTATGCTTTTGATGGGAGGGTTCTGACCTGGGGATTCGGATCTCAGTGATGGAATCCCTTCATCATCTCTCCCAGCTCCTTTTGCTGCTCCCGGTAGAAATCCAGCATCTTTCCTTTGACGACTCCCGTCCGTTCCAGTTCTTCCAGACGATGGCAGAATTTCCGGTAAGCCTCTGTGGCTGTATCCTTATAATTGTTTTCCGCTTCCAGCCTGACTTTCTGAGACAAGGCTTCCAGCTCTTTGTTCTTTTTCTGAAAAAGAAACATCTGATTTCGCTCCTCTCAAGCGGACTTCAGTCCTTCAGCTTCTCCGCAAAGAAATCCTCAATTATTTTCCACATCTGGCGCTGGAAAAACTGCCGGTCCGCGTGATCCGCTTCCTCAATGGCCAGGAGGGTCACATCGTTTCCCTTTGCCTCCAGGGCGTCATGGAGGATTTCCCCTTGCTGAAAGGGTACCGTGTGATCATTCATGCCATGGAGAATCAGAAATGGCGGTGCATCCTCCGTTACATAGCTGACCGGGCAGGCCTTCAATGCTTCCTCCATGTGAAGCGCCGCGTTCATACCGATCAGCAGAGATTCCGGCGCGGCCTGCATATCTCTGGGAATATCCACGGGCATCTTTGTCACATCTGTGGGAACGTACCAGGGGCAGGCTGCCTGTACCTCACTGGAGTACTCCAGGTAATCTCCCTGATCAAAAGCTTTCTCCTTTCCCGTCAGTGCTGCCATGGCAGTCAGATGACCGCCGGCGGATTCTCCCATGACGCCCATTCGTCCGGGATCCAGATGATATCTGGCGGCATGGGCCCGCAGATACCGGATGGCGGCTTTTACATCCATCAGCTGTGCCGGAAACTTTGCCTCGTTGCTGGTCCGGTACTGAACGCTGGCCACCACGAAACCACACCGAGCCAGCTCGGTAAGGTACGCCAGGTGGGCACAGGTACTCATTTCCAGCCAGCCCCCTCCGCAGATCCATACAATACCGGGAACCGGCTTAGCGGTCTCCCGTGGGAAGATAATATCCATTTTCAGATCCTGCGTGATATGGCCGCACCAGCCGGGAACCTGGGCGAAGGTTACATTGGTATTTACCATATACTGTGGTTCTTTTACGTCAATATGAATTGTTTTTTTCATGATGATACGCTCCCTTCTGTTTATGAACTGTCTTTTTGAAACTCTATGGATTATTGTACACAAAAAAAATATTTTTGTCGATTATTTCGTAAAAAAAGAGAACCGAAAAGTGATTGACGGCCAGGGAAAGCCGTTTCGCTTTCGATTCCCTTTTTACAAAATCATGAAGGACTGGGAAAATCCGGAAAGTTGATCCGGAAAGTTGATTCTGTTGTGTCCGTGCTTCCTGTATCAGTACCTGTGGTATCGCTTCCCGTATCAGTGCCGGAAGTCAGGGAGGTGTCAGTATCCGTATCGGTACCGGAATCTGAGGTACTGCTGTCTGTGCTGTCATCTATCAGTGAATCGGAAGTGCTGTCTGTACCGGTATCAGATTCCAGAGAATCAGTAGTGCTGTCGGTTGCAGTGTCGCTGCTGCTGTCTGTGGTATCGGTACTGTCGCTGGAATCTGTATCACTGCTGCAATTCTCCTCTCTCCCTTACGGGATGTAAAAATTCTACAGAAAAAATGTGATCATTTCGGGAAGATCATGTGTTTTTTCGTTGAGAATTCTGTGAACACCTCAACTGTCAGGGCTTTGAAATATAATTCCATGGATTGATATAGGATCCGTTTTCCATGATGCTGAAGTGCAGATGCGGACCGGTGGAAATCCCGGTGGAACCCACATAGCCAATTACATCGCCTGCCTGCACGGTTTTACCTGTGGATAAGCCGGAAACAAAGCTGCTCATGTGCATGTAAACGGATACCAGGCTTGAGCTGTGACGCACTTTCACATAATTGCCCATACTGGAGTTATAACCGTATGCAATAACAGTGCCGCTGGAGCAGGAAAGAATCTCCGTACCCTGGGGCGCAGCCATATCAATCCCGTTATGATAAGTGGAAGCGCCGGCTGTGGGACTCTTCCGGTAGCCGAAATCACTGCTGATTCGGGTATATCCCGGACAGGGCCATACATAGTCAGGCGCTTCCTGGTCCGGATCCCATGCGCCTGTCTCATCCACATAATAGCTGCCGATCCAGGCGTTGGTATCCATGGCACCTCCGGAGGAAAAGTGATACCAGTCACCGTTCAGCTGTTTCCATGTATTGGCTGCCATGGCACCGCTGTCTTCCAGGTAATATGTGGCGCCTCCGATGGTCTGAAGACCGGTGAGCATATGGCCGGATCCATCCAGGAAATACCAGACGCCGCCGATCTGTCGCCATCCGGTAAGCATATGACCGGATCCGTCCATGTAATACCAGATTCCTTTCACCTGCTGCCACCCGGTGGTCATTTGACCGGAATCATTCAGGAGATACCAGATACCGCCGATCTGCTGCCATCCGGTAAGCATTCTGCCGGAACCATTCATGTAATACCAGCAGCCGTTCAGATACTGCCACCCGGTGAGCATCCTGCCGCTGCCGTCCATATAGTACCAGCTGTCACCGATTTCCTGCCATCCGGTGAGCATCTGACCGGAACTGTTCATATAGTACCAGCAGCCGTTCAGATACTGCCACCCGGTGAGCATCTGGCCGCTGCCATTCAGATAGTACCAGCAGTTTCCAATCTGCTGCCACCCGGTAAGCATCTGTCCGCCGGCAGTCATATAATACCAGGTATCGCCCACTTTCTGCCATCCGGTGGTCATATGACCGGAGGTATCCATATAGTACCAGCTGCCGTTGATATACTGCCATCCGGTAAGCATCTGACCGGAACCATTCAGGTAATACCAGGATGCACCAATAAGATTCCATCCAGTTACCATATAACCGGAACCGTCGAAATAATACCAGGAACCGTCAATTTTCTGCCAGCAGGAGGCGGGATAAGAACCGTCTCTGTTCTGCCACCACCATCCGTTACTGTTCTGCTGCCATCCCGGTGTATGCCAAATAACGGAGGTATCCCATCTTCCGCTGGCGTCAAGATAGCATTGATCCACCCAGGAAGAAATTACCTTGCTTCCGTCCTTCTGCAGATAGTACCAGCCATCGGCAAGCTGCAGCCATCCTGTGACCATGTATCCGTTCCGATCAAAATAGTAGTTTTTCCCCTCTATGGTTTTCCACGTATTCTGAAGAAAAGATCCGTCGGAATTCTGCCAGCGTCTGCCTTTCTCATCGGTTATCCATCCTTCTTTCAGTTCTTCGGGCTGTTCCTGGGAATCGTCGGTTTCATCCTCCTGGATGTCGTTCGGATTTTCCGGTTCTTCCTGGTCCTGGGAGCTTTCCTGCCCCTCAAGGCTTTCAGCTTCTTCCTGATTTTCCGATTCTGTAAGATTTACCTGCTCCTGTTGATTTTCTGAATTTTCCGGCATTTTCTCTTCAGGATTTACCTGCTCTGGCTGCTCTTCCGGAGCAGAGCTCTCATCTTTGGATAAGTCACCGGTATCGGTCAGGATCGCAGTTTCCGTTTCTTCTTCCAAAGCCGGACCGGCAACGGGAATTTCTGTCTGGATGCCCGGCTGCATAGCCGCAAAAGCCGCGGTGTTGGGGGTCAGCGCGACAACAGCCGCCAGACCCAGTGCGTAAAATGATTTCCTTTTCATATTGTACCTCTCAAAAATCAACAGAATGTATTTTCGTCCATGATAATGGTGAACGGTCCGTCATTGACCAGGGATACTTTCATATCGGCTCCGAAACGCCCGGATTCCACAACAGGGACAACCCGGCGGGCCTGGTCAATCATGTATTCGTAAAGCTCCTGGGCAAGACCGGGAGGTCCGGCTTTGAAAAATCCTGGGCGGTTTCCCTTCCTGCAGTCTGCATAAAGTGTAAATTGCGAGACAAAAAGCAGTTCGCCCTCTACATCCGCAAGTGATAGATTGGTTTTTCCCTGGGCGTCCTCAAAGATTCTGAGAGACAGGAGCTTTTTCAGATACTGGTCGGCCACTGCGTGGGTATCTTCACCGCCTACGCCGACAAATACCAACAGCCCTTTTCCGATGCTTCCTACGATTTCGTCCTCCACCGTCACAGATGCGGAAAGCACCCTCTGTATCAGTAATTTCATTGGTTCCTCCATTTTGTTACGGGCAGCGCCGTAATTTTCGTATGCCTCAACAGGCCTGATGAACACAATTATATCACAGATTACCGGATTGGAAACAATTATATAACGGATTTTTTACGATTTTTCACCTGTTTTTCAATTTTTCGTAATTCTTTCTTTCCTTTTTCCACTTATCAAGGTATAATAACCGCGAATACGGTTAAGCGATTTCTGCGGAACCGCAGGAAGGTGCCGCGGCAGCGGCGGAAAACAAATGAACCCCAAAGGAGATGTACAGCCCATGAAGTTGCAGCAGCTGATGAGTTATGTGAGACGAGCCATTGATGATTACGGAATGATTGAGGACGGAGACCGGATTGCGGTGGGAATTTCCGGAGGAAAAGACAGCCTGACCCTTCTTTATGCGCTGGCAGGGCTGAAACGGTTTTACCCTCATCCGTTTGAACTGGAGGCTATAACAGTGGATCTGGGTCATCCGGGATTTGACGTGACGCCTGTCAGGAAGCTTTGTGAAAGCATGGAAATCCCCTATACCGTGGTAAAAACGGAGATTGCCCAGATTATTTTTGAGGAGCGCAAAGAGTCAAATCCCTGTTCTCTGTGTGCGAAGATGCGCAAAGGCGCGCTTAATGACGCCATCAAAAAGGCAGGCTGCAACAAGGTGGCCTACGCCCATCACAAGGACGATATGATCGAGACCATGCTGCTCTCCCTGATTTTTGAAGGAAGGTTCCATTCCTTTTCACCGAAAACGTACCTGGACCGGATGGATTTGACGGTGATCCGCCCGATGATGTACGTTTCGGAGTACGACGTCCGTGGATTTACCGCGAAATACCAGCTTCCCGTCATCAAAAGCCCCTGCCCGGCAGACGGATACACGAAGCGGGAATACGCGAAAAATCTGGTGCGCCAGCTGAATCAGGAGCATCCCGGCGCCCGGGAGCGCATGTTTGCCGCCATTTTGCGAGGCGATATCAAAGGATGGCCGAAGCCTGTCAGATAAGGATCAGAATCCTGTGAAATAAAATGCTGCCGTATGAAGTTATCTCATACGGCAGCCGAAGCCATCAGTAAATCGGTTTCTTATAGCCCTTCTCCTTCTGCTGAATCGCTTTCAGGATCAGTTCAATGGTTCCGTCAATTCCCATCTTTCCGCTGTCAATGCTGAGATCGTAGGAATCCACATCGCCCCACTTTTTACTGGTATAGTAGTTGTAGTAGCTGGAACGCTTTTTGTCCGCTTTCTGGATCTTATCCTTGGCCTTTGCATCTGTGAGATCATACAGCTTCGCAATTCTGCGGATCCTGGTCTCCAGGCTGGCGTGAATAAAGACACTGAGACAGTTGTCAAAATCTGCCAACGCGTAATCGGCGCACCGCCCGATCATGATGCAGGGTCCCTCGGAAGCAATTTTCTTTATCGTCTCAAACTGTGCAAGAAAAACCTTCTGATTGATCGGCATATCGGAAAAAGCGGAAGAAGAATAGCCGAAGGAATACGTATCCATGACCAGAGAGTACAGGAAACTGTTAGTGGGCTTTTCGTCGTGGTTTTCAAAAAGCTCCTGGCACATGCCGCTGTCTTTTGCAGCCCTATCCAACAGCTCTTTATCGTAACATTTGATTCCCAGCTCTTCTGCAAGGGCCCTGCCGATCTGACGGCCGGCGCTTCCGTACTGCCTTCCGATGGTAATCACGGTTTTTGTCTCCATACAAAACCCCTCCCTTTCACGAAAATCTTATAAAAACTATTATAGAATATTTTCGTCAAAATGTATAGTCTCTATTTTCTAAAATTTTTTAATAACTGTGTGAAATATTCGGGCAAAGGCGCTTCAAATTCCACATATTCTCCGGTGGAAGGATGGAGGAATCCCAGCGTCATGGCATGCAGGCACTGCCCCTGAAGCCGGAAGGGCTGCTTTCCCGAAGGTCCATAGACCTCATCTCCCAGCAGCGGGTGACCGATAGATGCCATGTGAACGCGGATCTGATGGGTACGGCCTGTTTCCAGACGGCATTCGATGTATGTGAAACGGCCAAACCGCTCCAGCACCCGGTAGTGGGTAACCGCCGTCTTGCCGTTCTTTTCGTTGACCGCCATTTTCTTCCGGTCCACCGGGTGGCGCCCGATGGGGCGGTCGATGGTACCCTCATCTTCCTTCAGGTTATTCCAGACGATGGCCCGGTAGCTCCTGGTAATCGAATGTTCCTTCAGCTGCTGTGCCAGGCTCTGATGTGCCTGATCGTTTTTGCAGATGACAATGGCACCGGTGGTATCCCTGTCGATCCGGTGAACGATTCCCGGGCGCATGACTCCGTTGATACCGGAGAGATTTCCCTGGCAGTGATACATCACCGCGTTGACCACCGTGTTGGTGTAATGCCCTGCAGCCGGGTGTACCACCATACCCTTGGGCTTATTGATGACCAGCACATCGGAATCCTCGTAAAGGATATCCAGGGGGATGTTTTCCGGGAGAATGTCCGGAAGCTGCGGATCCGGAACGATAACCAGCACCTGATCCTCCGGCTGCAGCCGGTAGTTTGCCTTGACGGGACGACCGTTGACGGTAATCTGTTCCTCCCGGATCAGTTTCTGCAGAAAAGACCGGGACTGGTCGGGCATCTGCTGTGCCAGATACCGGTCAATTCTGCTGTCCGCGTCCTCTGAAAGCACTTCAAAGTTTATCTGTTTCATCCGCGTCCTCCTGTCCTCTGCGGCTCTGGAAAGAGAAATCCTCCTCCCGGTACACAAACAGAATGCAGATCATCAGCGATACAAAGGAAAGTACCACATAAATATCCGCCACATTAAAAATGGGGAAATCTATCAGCGAAAAATAAAAGAAGTCCACCACATAACCCAGACGGATCCGGTCGATCAGATTGCCCAGCGCCCCGGAAACCAGAACCACCGCCGTAATATGCAGCGGCATATACCGTTTGATTTTCGGAAGCCGGATATAGACCCATACCGCCGCCGCCAGAAAAATGGCGGTGAGGATCACAAACAGCCAGATCTGGTTCTGCAGCAGCCCGAAAGCAGCGCCCCGGTTCTCCAGATATTGCAGCTGGAAAACGCCCGGAATCAGAGTAATACTCTCCTGTCCGGCCAGATGCCGGACAGCCAGAGATTTGGTCCACTGATCCAGCCCCACAAGAACCGCCACCCCGATGATCGCGAAAAGGACGTAAATTCCGTTTTTTTTCTTATTCTCCATCGATCAGATCTCCATTGATAAAATTCACGGCCTCGATGATTTCCGCGTCTGTCACTGCGTCATCAATCACAGCCTGACCGATTTTTTTCAGAAGAATGAAACGGATCTGTCCGTTGGCCATCTTTTTGTCCGATTTTGTGGCACGCAAAATCTCCTCTGCTGTGAGCCCGTCAAAGAAGATAGGCAGATCGAAGCCCACGTTCATATCGCGGATTTCATAGAATTCTTCTGTGGACAGATAACCTCTCCTGAAAGAAATATAGGCAGCCGCCACAGTACCCAGTGCCACGCAGTGGCCGTGCAGCAGCTGGAAATCTTTCAGTTTTTCGATGGCATGGCCCACCGTGTGTCCCAGGTTTAAGATAGCCCGCTCGCCCTTTTCGGTGGGGTCACTCTCCACCACAGAAGATTTGATCTGGCAGCACTTCTGGATCATTTTTGCCAGTACGGACCCGGTGCGGTCCATAATAGGCTCCATGTGATTGATAATCCATTCATAAAATGCGCCGTCCCGGATCAGAGCAGTTTTCAGCACCTCACCCATACCGCTGGCAAACTGATCCGCGTCCAGGGTTTTCAGTACCTCCATATTCATATAGACAAGACGGGGTTGGTGGAAGGCCCCCACCATGTTTTTGTACTGATCGAAATCCACTCCTGTTTTTCCGCCCACACTGCTGTCCACCTGAGCCAGAAGCGTGGTGGGAATCTGGATGAAATCCACGCCTCTCAGATAGGTGGCCGCCGCAAAACCGGTCAGATCCCCCACAACACCGCCGCCCAGAGCAGCCAGAAGATCCTTTCTGGTATACCGGTGCTCTATCAGAAAACGGTACAGGTCCTGTACGGTATTCAGATTTTTGGAAGCCTCTCCCTCAGGAAAGACGAACACATCCACATGGAGCCCCGTGCGTTCCAGTTCCTGGCACACGGCATTCTGATAAAGCGTTCCTACCCGGCTGTCCGTTACCACACAGATCCGGCTGCCCGTCGGCTTCAGGCTTTTGATTTCTTCAGAAAGTCCTGAAAAATGATTTTCCCACACAATAGAATAGTCAAATACACCTTCCCGGTGTACTCTTATCCGTTTGCTCATACTGATGTCCTCCACTGATTTTCTGCGTTTAATACATTATACATAACGGCTGATCAGGATGCTGCACCGCCCTTTTTTGGTGGTGCCCAGTGCTTCCTCAAACCGAAACTTGCCATATCCCCGGACGGAAACCACGTCGCCGTTCTTCAGAGGGTGCCCGTTGGATACCGTCATCCGGCCGTTGACAAAGACCTTTCCGCCCTCAATCAACCCCAGCATACTGCTGCGGGAAGAAGAAAAGGCCAGAGCAATAACGCTGTCCAGGCGTACGGATGCCACCGTTCCCCGGATGGACTGAAACTGCGGGCGCGGCAGATCCTCCGCCTGGGTGATCTGTTGTACAATGACGCTGGTGTGCCGGATCCGGGTGACGTTCTCCTCCAGAAATTCCCGCATCCTGCTGTGGCAGAAAACGTATGCCTCCTGCTGGCGTACCAGAATGTCGCCCAGCATGGCCCGTTCAATCCCCAGATGCACCAGGGCGCCCAGATAATCCCGGTGCGTCAGCGGCTCGGAAAACTTTCTGGACAAAGGTTCAATCCTGAGACAGGCAAGGGGGTAGGGAATATCTGCTTCATAAGAAAGAGCATCAGGAAGAAATGCTGCTATCTGACGCTCTGCTCCTTCATAGCCTCCGAAGAAGCGGACAGATGCGCCCAGCTCCTCCGGTTTCAGGCCATGTACAATATTCTGTTCATTCAGATCCAGAAAATCTGAAAATGTCACATAATCTCTCTGATATGCAGTTCTGGCCAGATCCTGAATCCGCTTCTTAAGCAATATCTCTTCTTTTTCCATAGCTGTCTCAGAATCCTGTCCGTACTGACGGCACATCAAAGGCTCCGCTGAGGATCTCCTGGAAATCCCCTGTAATCTCCACATTGGCAGGAGTCAGGATGAAAATGTAGCTGGATACCTTCTGAAGGCTTCCGCCGATGGAATAGCAGGCGCCGGAAGAAAAATCGATGATTCTCTGGGCCACATCCACATCGATGCCTTCCAGGTTCAGAACCACTGTACAGCGGTCAATAAGCGTATCCGCGATATCGCGGGTATCCTCCATGGAAGAGGGCTTGATGACACAGACTTCCATATTTCCTCCGGAAACCTTCCGGCCCCGCATGGGAGTGATTTTGGAAGAAGATGTGGCGCTGGCTTTCGGCTGGCGGGCCGGCTTCGGCGCTGAGGCTGCAGCAGAAGTTTTCGCTGCCTTCACTTTTTTGGCAGGTGCGGGTTCCTCATCATCCTCGTCATCGAAATCGTCCTCCAGTTTTTTGAAGAAACGGCGTTTCGGCTTTTCTTCGTCCATGGCTTCCAGCTCATCGTCATCGAAGAACTCGTCGTCATCGTCAAAATCATCATTTAACCGGATCGCATCCAAAAATTTGTCTAAAACACTCATTTTATACTATCTCCTATCTGTTTTCTGCGGAATAATCCCGCGCTCCGAAGATGCCCGTTCCCACACGGACCATGGTTGCGCCTTCTTCCACCGCAACCTCATAATCATTGGTCATTCCCATACTCAGAATATCCATATCCACATTATTCATGTTTTTGCCTTTGATGTCAACACTTAATTGTCTGAGAGCAGCAAAAACCGGGCGGTTTTCTTCCGGGTTCTCCACAAAGGGAGCGATGGTCATAAGCCCCCGGATCTTTACATGAGGCATTCCGGCAATTTCTTCGATCAGCGGAAGCGTTTCTTCCAAAGAAACACCGAATTTTGATTCCTCCTGGGCCACATTCACTTCGATCAGAACAGGGATCACCCGGTTATGCCTGGCGCCCTCCTGTTCGATAGTTTCCGCCAGCCGCAGCGAATCCACCGAATGAATCAGCGCCGCTTTGTCGGCAATGTATTTTACCTTGTTCCTCTGCAGATGGCCGATCATGTGCCAGCTGAGATCCTTGGGAAGCTCCTCATATTTGGCGCAGAGTTCCTGAACTTTGTTTTCCCCGAAAACCGTCTGCCCCGCTTCCATGGCCTCCCGGATCATGGATACGAGCTTTGTTTTGCTGACAGCAATCAGCGTCACATCTTCCGGGCTTCTGCCGCTTCTCTGGCAGGCTTTCCGGATTCGTTCCTGCACTTCTTGCAACTGTGTGCGTATCATGAAAAATACACTCCTTTTCTTTTTATCAATGAAAATATTCCTGTTTCCCGGGATCCGGGATCAGTTAATCAGAATATCATCCTCTTTGACCGTACTTCCGTCCCTGACAATATGGTCGTACTGGGCAATTCCATAACTGGTACCCGTCTCCACAATGCAGTATTCATCATTCTGATCGATGATGGATACCTGACGGAAAACCGCATATCCGCGGTTTACGGAATAGACGCCTTCCAGCGGGCTGGTATCCTCCACGGTAAACGTATCCTGGGAATCCGGCTTTATGATCACATCGCCTTCCTGGAAGGTTGATGTGTCCACATAATAGTTTTCCTCGTCCTCGTCATAGATAACTGCCTCCACAAATTCCGCTGTAGGATCTTCGCCCTCCCCCTGCTCCACCACCTTGTTGAATCCGGCTGTGCCGTCTTCTTCGCTGTAAGTCACATAATCTTTTGGAATCACATAGAATTCCTTAGTGACAATGGCGCTCAATGGAACCTTCAGTCCCGTCTGGGTATTGGTGACAAGCTCCACATCCAGAAAACGCTCCTGAGCGTAGCGGATCATACCGCTGGTAAAGGAAATCTTTGCGTAATAATTGCCGTCCGCGTCGGTGACAATGGTGAAATTGCCGGTCTGGGTGGTGTTGTCTTTCAGAAAATTCACCTTGATGGTTTCTCTCCCCGACAGCTGTACCGTCTGCTCCGCGGTCAGGGGAATCAGAATGGACCAGTCCTCACTGGTAATCAGCTTGTACACCTGATCGCCGGCCTCTACCTGACGGGAGGTGGAAAGACTCTGTTTCCGGTAACTCCTGCGGTCAAACAGATCCGGAGAGAGCGTATCCTCTGTCACGTCTTCATATCCATCGATGGAGTACAGGATCACGCCGGCCTGATCTGCGGTATACACCGTACTGCCATTGACAGACTGCGGCACATTTCCGGATTCATCTGCCTGGATACCGGTATACTGCAGGATGGAGCCTTCCAGCTCATATTTGAAATTGTAGGTGTCATAAAAATTACTGTCACTGTAGTAAGATGCAAAATTGGCCATGGACAGGCGGAGATCCGCGTAATCTGCCTCATCCAGCTGTGCTACGGCCGCTTCCTGCTGCTGGGTTCCCAGCGTATAAACCACGCCGGATTTTGCCATTTTGGAATTCTCCCGGGCATAGTACGTGATGTAGCCGGAACCGGCGGAAGTCACTACCTGCTCATTTCTGAGGGCCATCGCGGTGTAGGTCTGATTCTTGGAAAGCGGTCCCGCCGTCACCTGATAGACGGTGATGTGATCCGCTGTCAGATAAAGCAGGATGGATATGATCATATATACAAAAAGCGCCCCGAAAATAAAGGTGCCTATGTTAAAAGGAATCCGTCCGGCAAAAGCACCGGAAAGATGCTTCAGTTTCCTGAGATTCCTCCATACTTTTCTGTCAGACAATGAGACACTCCCCTTCTGGAATCTGCCGTGGTTTTCCGGTCCCCCGGCATCCTTCTCCGCTCCATTCCCCGGTGGAGCCGGAAGGTATCCAATTACTCATATGCCTGTATTGTACCATTCCTGCAGGTATTTCTCAAGTTATAAATTAAAAGTTACAAATTTTTTGCGAATTTTATACATAAAGCAGCGCAAACCGGGAATGATAACAACGAGGAAAAAACAGGAGGTGCTTCAATGGGTACAAAAGGACTGGATTATGCCGCACTGGCGATTGTGATTATAGGAGCAGTCAACTGGGGGCTGATCGGATTTTTCCGTTTCGATCTGGTTGCGTTCCTTTTCGGAAATATGTCCTGGATTTCCAGAATTGTGTATGCCCTGGTGGGCTTATGCGGACTTTATCTGCTCACCTTTTTCGGAAAGCTGGGGAGATCTCAGGACTGACGGACAGGAAAAAGGAGACCGTACTTTTCTTCTGTACAGGTCTCCTTTTTTCTATCAGCCTGTTTTCCTTTCAGGGCTGTTGTACTGCATATATTCTTTATAAAGCAATGAGAATGGACTCCTGAAATGCTTCCGGAATCTGTTCCTTATCCATGGAAACGCTGATTGTAAATGTGATGCCGAACGTTCTGGAAATCTGTTCCAGCTGTTTCAGCGTATCTGTAATATCCGCGTCTTCCAGCTTCGCGATTTTCAGAAAGCTGTCCAGATACATCTCTTCCAGATCGTGATCCTGTGAAATAATACCGCAGATGAAACCAATGAATTCATCACTGTTGCGAAGCGGATACCCGGACACATCGATCAGCCGGATCTTATTGTTCAGTTCATACATATGTTTGGAACTTTTGTCCAGATATACGATATTTCCATCGGCAGTCTTGATCGCTCCGTTTACCTTATCCAAAAGCTGCTTAGTTTTCCCTTTCCCCTTATTGCCTACAATTAATTGAACCATAGCAGTTTCCTCCTTAGATCTCATAGTATGTATTGACCAAAAACATCTTTGTTCTTGCTACGATTATAGAACATTTGACCAAAAAATACAATCCTTAATTCGTAATTTTTCAAAAAATTATGAATTAATCTGAGACAAAAGCTGATTCATATTTTCATAGAGCACAGTCTTCGTGGGCGCGTGAAGAACGATGGAAATGAACGGTTCTCCATAGGCGTTCTGGCTCACCAGGGCCAGACAGGAGCCGGCATCGCCGGTGGTACCCGTTTTCCCTCCCAGAACCGTAACATTCTTCGGCGCGGAAACCTGATGCGTCATATACTGGTCTGTGGAATCCATGTGAATGGTCTGCTCCTCCCCGTTTCTGGTGAAAGTGAGGTTATAGGAAGAAAGCTGCATGACCTCCGCGAACTTGGGATAACTCAATGCTTCGTTGAGCATCAGATAAATGTCATAAACCGTTGTATAATGATTTTCATCATGAAGGCCGGAAGGATTTACAAAATGTGTTCCGGTGGCTCCTAAGGCTGCCGCTTCCTGATTCATCATCTCCACAAACTGATCCACCGTTCCTCCCACCTGGCGGGCGATGGCCATGGCCGCGTCGTTTCCGGAATAAATCAGAAGAACATGAAGAAGTTCCTCCATGGTAACCTGGTCTCCCGGCTGGAATCCCACTTCGGTGGAACCTTCCTCCAGGTTCAGCTCCGCATCCGTAATTGTTACCACATCGTCCATATTCCCGTATTTTACCGCGAGAATTCCCGTCATGATTTTTGTGATACTGGCCGGATACATCCGGTCATACATTCCCTGAGCAAACAGGACGTCGCCGCCTTCCAGATCGAACAGGCCGGCCCTTGCCTGCTGAGAAAGGGAAACTCCTTCCCGTGATACATTGGCGTCTCCTACACAGAGATCCAGGGCAAAGCCATCTGCTTTCTGGAGAGAAGCTTCACTGGCACCGCCGTCATAGAATTCACTGGTTCCGTCGTATGCCATGGTCAGATCCAGGCTGCGGCCTCTGAAAATCAGCCACAGCGCAGCCGCAGCCAGCAGCACGGCCGCAGCCAGAACGGCCAACAGGATGACTGTGATCTTCCATTTTCGGTTATGGGAAAGGTTATTTATAATTTTCACGCCAGTCAAGTTCTCCTCTTTCCAGGGATTTAATCAGCATCTCAGCGCTTGCCAGATTGGTGGCCAGCGGTATGATGTGTACATCGCAGAGACGAAAGATTTTGTTGGGATCCGGATCACGCTTCTTCTGCATAAAAGGATCCCGGAGAAAAATCATCAGATCGATCTCATTCTGTTCGATCATGGAAGCCATCTGCTGTTCTCCTCCCACATGCCCCGCCAAGAATTTGTGAACCGAAAGATTGGCGGCTTCCTCGATCAGCCTTCCGGATGTCCCGGTGGCATACAGTTCATGCCGGGAAAGAATACACCGGTAAGCGATACAGAAATTCTGCAGGAGTTTCTTTTTTGATTCATGGGCGATAAATCCGATATTCATTTTTTTCACCTCCTAAATATCTCCGGTTCTGCAGTCCCACATTCAGAACCAGCCCCATTCCAATATACAGGCTGACCAGAGAGGTCAGGCCATAGCTGACAAAAGGCAGCGGCGTACCTGTATTGGGGAGCAGTCCGGTTGCGACACAGATATTCAGAAAACTCTGAAATCCCACCACCGCCGCCACACCACAGCATATGATCTTTCCTGAAAGATCCTTGGCCCGGCGGCTTGTGAGAATGCATTCTATAACAATCAGCAGCAAAAGAATCACGATCCCGGCGGATCCCACAAAACCCAGTTCCTCACCCGCCACTGCGAAAATAAAGTCCGTCTGAATCTGAGATACAAAATTTCCTTTATTGGCGGAGGATACGCTGTTGTTGTTGTATCCTTTGCCCGTCAGCTGGCCGGAACCGATGGCTGTAATGGAATTGTTCTGCTGAATAGCCAGATCCTCGTACTCCTCGTCCTCCGGATACAGCCAGGACATGATTCTTCCTTTCTGATAGTCGTCGATAATCGGCAGATCCGTCTGGGTGATCAGAAGCATGGCCACGATAAACAGAGGAACGGCAACACCGACTATTCCGCCGATGATTTTATAGCTGAGTCCCGCGATGTACATCAGCGCGCAGAATACCACAGCCACCGTTATGGTGTTTTTCAGGTCAGGCTGTATGGCAATCAGCGCCAGAGGAACCGCCACCAGTCCCACGGAAGTCAGGATCGTTTTCAGCGTGTTCAGATCTTCCTCATGAGCCATCAGATATCTGGCAAAGAACATAATCAGAAGAATTTTGGAAAGCTCCGTGGGCTGAAAACGGATAAAGCCCAGATCAATCCACCGGGTGGCACCGCCGGAATTATCGCCGGCCACGCGCACTGCCAGCAACATGACAATGTTAAAGAAATAGATAATCCAGTAAAAATTCAGCAGCCAGCTGTAATCCATCAGGGAGACGATGACCATCAGCACCACTCCCAGGATCACACCCATCAGCTGGCGGGACTGAAGACTTTCCCTGGCGCTTCCCACCAGCAGAACGCCAACGGCGCTGATCATCAGAAGCCAAAGTACCAGTCTGAAATTGTAATCTCGCAATCTGTAAAGTTTAAGCATATTGTCTGCACCTTGTATCCTTTTCGGTCAGTGAATACACTGCCGTGATTTTCATGTGTGAATATCGGGGGTCCGGTTCTTCAGGGGAATGTTGGCTGTCAGCACGGGCGGAGACTGCCGGAAGCTGACGGTAACGCCTGGCGAATCCACGGGCACATATTTCGCGGCCGCTTTTATCATATCGTTTTTCAGCATCTGCATCGTCTGGGCGGAACAGCTGACCCGGTCCGCCACAAGAAGAAGCGCCAGTCTGTCTTTTGCAATACTTCCTGATTTTTTCCGCTTTCTGCCAAAGAATCCCATAACCACCCCTCCTATTTCCGAAACAGACGGCCAAAAAATCCCCGTTTGTTTTCCAGATCCAGGAAGGGCACCTCTTCACCCAGAAGCCGCCGGCAGATATTTCCGTAGGCCTGTCCGCAGAGACTGGTCTTCCCTGCCAGGGGTTCACCCTGATTGGTGGCCACCACCACCGTTTCGTCATCGGGAATGGTGCCGATCAGCGGAACTGCCAGAATATCCACCACATCGTCCACGGACATCATCTCACCTCTGCGTACCATGTCTACCCGCAGCCGGTTGATGATCAGATGGATATCTTTCAGCTCCTCCGCTTCCAGAAGGCCGATAATCCTGTCCGCGTCACGGATGGCCGAAACCTCCGGAGTGGTTACCACCAGTGCTTTGGAGGCGCCGGCAATGGCATTTTTAAATCCCTGCTCAATCCCCGCCGGACAGTCCAGAATAATAAAGTCAAAATCCGGCTTCAATTCCTCGCACAGCTTCTTCATCTGTTCCGGCGATACAGAGCTTTTGTCACGGGTCTGAGCGGAGGGAAGAAGGAAAAGATTCTGATATCTCTTATCACGAATCAGCGCCTGCTTCATCCGGCAGTTTCCTTCGATAACGTCCACAAGATTGTATACAATCCGGTTTTCCAGTCCCAGGACCACATCCAGGTTCCGAAGCCCGATGTCAGTGTCCACCAGGACTACTTTTTTGTCCAGCTGTGCCAGACCGGTACCGATGTTGGCCACCGTGGTGGTTTTTCCCACTCCGCCTTTTCCCGATGTTACTACGATTACTTCACTCATCTTCCATCCTCCTGGTTTTCAAAATTTGGGAAACCCGGCTTGCAGGTTCCCCATATCCGGTCTGCGCCGAAGCGCTTAATCAGTCCGTACATTATTGGTAGTCATACCATCGGTCTGCGCTTCTCCAGAGAGGATCTCTGATTCATCTTCCAGTTCAAAATAATAGTTTAAAACATCTCTTGCCACCCAGGCGGCATTCTGAGATGAATAACCATTCGCAATTCGGACTGCCAGGGCAATTTCCGGATTTTCAGAAGGCGCGTATCCCACGAACAGAGCGTGGTTGGCCTGCTCGGCGGTGATCTCCGCCGTACCGGTTTTTCCGGCCAGGGTTACGCCCAGATCGCCGAAAATATAACTGTTGGTCTGCGTAATTACACCTTCCATGCCGGCATGAAGATCATCCCAGATCCACTGGGGCAGATCAATGGTGCTCAGCACCTCCGGAGTATAATCCTGAATCAAGTTGCCGGACGCATCGGTTACCTTATCCAGCAGAGAAATATTGTAGCTGGTGCCGCTGTTGGCCAGCGAAGCCACATATCTTGCCAGCTGGGAGGTGGTGTAGTTATGAGTACCCTGTCCGATGGCGGAAGGGATAGGCATACTGTCGGATACCTGAGGCGTGGACTCGGAAATTTCCAGTCCCGATTCCTTGTCCATATTGAACAGCTGCGCGTAGGAAGTCAGCTTCTGCAGCGCGGTGCTGTCGGAAAATATGCCGTCCTCATTCTGTCCCAGCCGGTAGGCCGTCTCACTGAAAAATACGTTGCAGGAGTTGGAGATACCTCCGCGGATGGACAGGTCTCCATGGCCTGAAGTCTGCCAGCACTGCAGCGGGGAACCCTGGATCTTATCGAACAGTCCGTTGCAGTTAATGACGGTGCTGTCATCGATAACCCCCTCCATAAGACCTGCCACTGCTGTAATGGGTTTGAAGGTAGATCCGGGGGCCGTTCTCTGCTGAGTCGCCTTGTTGTAGAAGGGACTTGACAGATCGCTGTTCAGTTTTCTGTAATATTCGGTGTCCATATTGTTGGCCAGCCGGTTATTGTCATAGCCCGGATAGGAAACACAGGCCAGCGTCTCTCCCGTGTTGGGATCTACGATAACGATAGATCCGGAACAGGGATTCAGGGCCAGCTGCGCCGGCGTGATTTCCAGGTTGTCGATCTTCTGGCTCAGCAGGTCGAAGGGTGTCACCTCTCCTGCCATAAAAGATTCGTAGACGCCGTCATCCGTGGAGAGAATTCCCTGCTCATAGAGAATAATACACAGATCTCTTCCGGATATCTCATCATCCAGCAGCATATAATGATACAGAGCTTTGCTGAAATCCTCATCCGTGGAAAGATAGTCCACAATATATGCAGCCAGTTCCTGGTATACCTGCTGGGAATCCAGGTATGTTTCCTGGGTGGAAATCTGAGATATATCAATCCAGTTCTGGCTGGCCGCATAGGTCAGATACTCCTGCAGGCTGATGGATTCCTCTGTGGTCCAGGCCTTGTATACTTCGTCATTTTTATCGATGGCTGACTCGGAAAGAATTCCTGTTTTGTCCATCAGCAGGTCATTGACAATATAACTTTCATATTCCTGCATTTCCTCGTTTAGCTCAGAATACGGCTGCGGATCTGAGCCGGTAAGATCATCGGTGATCCACTGGAAAACCTCCTGCTGTTTCCTCTCAAATGCCTGCTGTACCTCCTGTTCGGTGGCGGAGGCATCCTCTGCCGTAAAATGCGAGATATCAATGACGGAATTGCTGATCAGCGCGTTGTAAACATCATAAATCGGAATGGGGATGGCAGAAGCCTGCACATCCTCCGATGCCTCGAAGGTTTTGATGTTGGAGAGATTGCTGACAATGATGCCGGCGATTCTCTGCTCCAGAATCCGGTAGCAGGCAATCTGAAGATCCTTGTCAATGGTCAGATACACGTCATTTCCCTGTACCGGATCCTGACGGCTCTCCTCATCCACCTCGAGAACCTTGCCCAGATTATCCACATAAACCTTTTCCGATCCGTCCTGACCCTGCAAGGTGGTTTCCATTACCTGCTCCAGGCCGGATTTTCCTACGATGGAGGTGGTGGAATAGCCGGCGTCCGGATTTTCCTCCTGCAATTCTGTCAGTTCCTCAGAGGAAATCTGGCCGGTATAACCCAGGAGATTGGAAAAATATTCCGCATCCGTGTAAACCCGGATGGAATCCTCTGCCACATCGACCCCCTGAAGCTCCGACTGGTTTTCCAGGATGGCGGAGGCAGTCTCCTCACTGACATCCGTGGCAATGGTCACCGGCATATACCGCTGAAAGCTGACAATGGACATGGCGTAGCGCACCGTCACAATCTTCAGAATCTCTTCGTTGGTAAGTTCCTCGGGCAGCCCCACGCCGGCAAGCTCTTCCTCCGTATACGGGTCGTTCTCCGGATCTGTCACGCCGAAGCGGTCCGCCAGATCCGCCATCAGCTCACTGGCCGTGGCATCCGCCTCCTCAGCCGTCAGATCATCGATCAGGCTGTGTCCGTAGACATCGGCCCGGAAACGCTGCAGGGAAACGCCCTCCACATCGTAGGCGTACTCCCCGTTGTCATCCAGAACCACATGGAAGCTGGAGCTTAAGCTGTCCCCGTTTTCCTCTACAATCTGTATGATGCGGTAAATCTCCCCGTTCAGGGACAGATTCCGCTCTCTGGTGGTGGAATAGGTACCGTTGTCTTCCAGCGTCACGGAATAGGACAGCTGGTTGGAAGCCAGAACATTTCCGTTTCTGTCATAGATGTTGCCCCGGGTACTTTTCAGCGTCCTGGTACGGGTGGTCTGAAGGCTGAAATTGTCCGCGTATTCCTGGCCATGAATCACCTGCAGATAAAACAGTCTCTGCAGAAGAACCAGGGACAGAAGTACAAAGACAAGAATCAGAGCTGTCGTTCTCTGAAGGGTTATTTTTTTCAGGAATTTTTTAAATCGTCTTTTCAAGGTAATCTCGGTCCTTCCCATTCAGTTTCAGTAAGTTTTCGGTTCAGCCAGAATAATATCCGGTAAAAGATCACAGTAATCAGTACCGTATAAACCATCTCGGGAATAATAATGCGGTACAGGTAAACAAATACATCCAGTCTCCCCCTCAGCAGAAATTGTATGCCGTAAACCACAAGGCCATAGGCGAGATCGCTGACGCCCACAAGGAGCATGGGAACCTTGATATCTTCATCGTAAAAGACTTTATAGAGAAATCCATTAAAGAATCCGATGTACATATACAGCAGCGCGTAAAATCCAACCACATTTTCATATCCGTAAAAAATATCGATCAGCAGTCCACAGAAAAATCCCACGAAGAGTCCTTCCTGCTTTCCCCTCATAAATCCGAAGGAAACCGTCAGGATCAGCAGCAGATTGGGGGATATGGAGGCGATGGACAGCGTCTGGAAAATGGTTCCCTGCAGGATAAAGACTGCCAGTATCAGCACTGCCAGAGTGATTTTTCTCCTCATTTATGATGTTCCCTCCTCATCCGTCTGCTGTTTCAGCTGCGTGATAACCAGCACCTCCTGGATATTGTCGAAATCCACTGCCGGGATAATGGTTCCCTGCTTGGTAAGATTGTTGGAATCCGTCTCCACATCACTGATATAGCCGATCAGGATTCCCCGAAGAAATTTGCTGCTGACAGAGGAGGTCACCACCTTGTCGCCCTCCTGAACCTGATCTTCCCGGTCCGTCAGCTGGATGAAACGGATCTTTCCTTCATCCATCATCTCCAGGTCGCCTGTGACGATACAGTTCTGGGAAATGGAGGTTACGGTGGCGCTCACATTGCTGGTGTCGTCGATGATGGAACGGACGGTGGCCCAGTGAGGTCCCACTTCCGTAACAATCCCGGCAAGTCCTGCCCCGGCGATCACATTCATATCCACCGCGATGCCGTCCTCGCTGCCCCGGTTGATGATAAAGGTATTGTACCAGTTTCCGGCGTCTTTGCCGATTACCTGGGCGGCCACCTTGTCATATTCGGAGTAATCCTGATCCAGATTGTAGAGCGTGCGGAGACGGTCCACCTCCTCCTGGTCCTGAACCAGCGTGCTGTTCTTCGCTTCCAGCTCGTCCACCTGGGCTTTCAGCTCCTCATTCTCCTGGGCCAGCTCCTTCATGCTCTGGAACCCGTTCTTCTGCTCCGTCAGCCAGTCGCCCACCACGTTGATGCCGTTCTGGAAGGGAACGATCACATATCCCAGGGCGCTCCGCACCGGCGCGAAGGAAAACCGGGAGGAAAGGGAAAGAGCGATCAGACCAATGCACAGGATGGTCATGACCGCGATCAGGTGTTTCGTCTGCATATGATATCTGTTTTTCTTTTTCAAAGGAAGCGCCTCCTACTTTCTGAATTTGGGTGTAAAGGCCCAGTGATGCAGGGCATCGTGGGTGATAATCTCTTTCAGACCGTATACGGTGCACAGATCGTAATACTTTGAGAGAAGGATGGAACATCCGGTCTCTTCGGTCAGTACCTGGTCGATATGGGAAATCCGCGTGCTGCCGCCCGTCAGGTAAATCCCTTCCGCCAGAATATTCCGGTGAATCTGCGGCGGCGTCCGCTCCAGGAAGGAACGGATCTCCTGTCCGATCTCTTCTACGCCGGACCGGACAGAACGGTTAATCAGCCCGGAGGGAATCACCTTTTCCCGGGGCAGGCCTGCCACGCAGTCGATGCCCGCCACCCGTCCGGCAATCTTCTTCTGGGTTTTCAGATCCGCAAGGGAGACCTTCAGGCGGTTGGCCGTTCTCTGGCTTATGGAAAAATTATAAGCTCTCCGGACCGTATTTACAATATCCCGGTTGAACTGCTCTCCTCCCAGGGGAACAATCTTGCTGATGATGACTCTGGCGTCCGCGATGACGGAAATCTCCGTGGTAGCCGCGCCGATATTGACAATCATGGATCCTTTTGTCTTGTTGATGGGAATTCCAAGGGCCAGGGCATCCGCAATCGGTTTCTCCACCAGAAGCACCTTGCTTTTTCGAAGCTGGCCGCTGTGGGCCACGGAATAATAGGCTCTCTTTTCTATCTCCGTCATATCCACAGGGACCGCAAAGTAAATGACCGGATGACGCCCCACTCTGCGTCCCGTCCGGCGCAGAAGATAGTGGAGCATAATCTCCAGATAGCTGATATTTGCAATCATGCCCCCCGACATGGGAGAGGATACCGTCACGTTGGCCGGGTTCTTTTCGAACATCTCGTAGGCTTCGTTGCCTGCGGCGAGAATATCCTCCCTGTTGCGGATGGCAATCATATTTTTCTCTTTTATAATTTCATCGCTCTGCCGGGAGTAGATCTTCACGATGCTGCTCCCGGGATCAATTCCATATATATGGCTGTTTAACATGAATTGAATATCCCTTCTATCATCCTTCCTGCGTCCCTGCCGGACACAGAAGCCCCTCTTCCCGGAAACTGACATACCGGTGATCCCCTATCACGATATGATCCAGCAGCGGAATATCCACCAGCTGACAGGCCGACCAGACACGGCGGGTCAGCACAATATCCTCCCTACTGGGTTCCGGATTGCCGCTGGGATGGTTGTGGACCAGAATGATATGTACGGCATGATGCTTCAGGGCTGCCAGCAGCAGATCTCTGGGCGATACCAGAGATGCATTCACCGTTCCCCGGGAAATCTGCTCCTCCCCCAGCAGCTGATTCTTTGTATTCAGCATCATGCAGACCATCTGTTCCTGTTCCTCATGACGCATCCGTTCCATATAATATTCCGCAATGGTGTCCGGACTGCCGAAATCAAGCAGCTTCCGGGCGGATCTCGCGGCGATCCGCTTGGACAGCTCGCCGATGCACTTGATCTGAATGGCCTTGACGGTTCCGATTCCCCGGATCTCCGTCAGCTGGGCCAGCGACAGATGATGGATGCCCAGAAGCCCCTCCGCGTGCGGACACTTCTCCAGCACGCTGCCCGCCAGGGCAACGGCAGAGCTGCCGGATACGCCGGAGCGCAGAATCACGGCCAGAAGCTGCCGGTCGCTGAGCGCCTCCGGGCCCTCCAGCAGACACTTCTCATAGGGCCGTTCCTGGGGCGGCATGTCCTGTATGGTATTCTTCTGATTTCGTTTCTTTTCCTGCATTCTTTTTCTGCGGCTGATGGTGGGAAAATGCCAGACTTCCCACAATACGGAAAATATTGTAGCATAATTTCCGGTCAAAGTATACCGGTATCACAGGAAATTCATATATTTTTTACAGACTGCCTCCGCCACCTTCAGGCCGTCCATGGCCGCGGAAGTGATGCCTCCGGCGTATCCGGCGCCCTCTCCGCAGGGATAAAGTCCCAAAATGGAGGACTGAAAAGTTTCGTCCCGGAGGATCCGTACCGGCGAGGAAGTCCGGCTCTCCACTCCGGACAGCAGAGCGTCCGGCCGGTCAAAGCCCTCGATCTTTCTGCCGCAGATTGCGATGCCCTCGGCCAAAGACTGCCAGATAACCTCCGGAAAAATCTCGGCCACATTGGCCATGGAGAAGCCGCCTCGCATACAGGGGGAAACCTGTCCGAAGGAGGTGGTCTCCTCTTTCCGGCAAAAATCCGCGAAGGTCTGCACCGGGATTTTTCCACGGCCCACGGCGTAGGCTCTCTTCTCCAGATATCTCTGAAAATCCACCCCTGCCAGCACGCCCGCCTCCGGGGAGGAATAGGGCAGGTAATCTTCCGGCGATACAGTGACGATCATGGCGCTGTTGGCGTTTTCCCCTGCCCGGCTGTGGTAGCTCATGCCATTGACCGCCAGCAGTCCCTCCTCGGAGGAGGCGTTTACCACATAGCCTCCGGGACACATACAGAAGGAGTAGACGCCTCTTTTGGAGGGAAGCTGGCAGGTGAGCTTGTAGCTGGCCGCTCCCAGCTCCTCCTGGCGGGAAACGCCGTACTGGGAAAAATTGATCATGGACTGGGGATGCTCGATGCGCACGCCCACCGCGAAAGATTTGGCCTCCATGGCCGCCCCCCGCTCCTTCAGCATGGCAAAAGTATCCCTGGCGCTGTGTCCGATGGCGGCCACCAGCACCTGCGCGTCGATCCAGCGGCTGTGATTGATCTGGATCCGGGAAAGCCGCCCACCCTCTGTCTCCAGATCCGTCACCTGGCTTCGGAAGCAGAACTCACCGCCCATATCCTCAATCTGCCGGCGCAGGGTGGTGATGATGGTGATCAGGAGATCCGTTCCCAGATGGGGTTTCTGATCCCACAGAATCTGTTCGGGGGCGCCGGCCTCCACGAACAGCTCCAGCACTTTCCGGTTTCTTCCTGCCGGGTCTTTTACGGAGGTATTCAGTTTTCCGTCGGAAAAGGTACCCGCGCCGCCCTCCCCGAACTGAACATTGCTCTGGGTATCCAGGGATCCTCCGGCCCAGAAGGCGTCCACCTTCTGTTTCCGCACGGCGGCCTCGTCTCCTCTCTCCAGGATAAGCGGCTGATAGCCGGCCTTTGCCAGCAGCCAGGCGCAGAACAGCCCCGCAGGACCGCTTCCGGCAATCACCGGCCGGTGGGAAAGCTTTTCCGTACCGCATGGGGGGAGCTGATAGGCAGCCGCAGGCGCCGGGATGATATTGCGGTTTCCCGTTTTCCGGGCACGGTTCAGCAGCTTCCGCTCGCCGGCGGCCTGGACGTCCACCGTGCACACATAGAACAGCTGCGGCTTTTTCCTGGCGTCCACGGACCGGCGGATCAGCTTCCAGGAAAGAAGCTCTTCCCGGCGGATTTTCAGGATCTGAAGAATCTGCCGCTCCAGACTGGCCTCCTGAAAAGGAAGCGGTATTTTTATCTGAGAAATTCGAATCATACGTCTCTTCCTCCCTTTCTGGCGGCGGCCCGGCCGGCTACTGCCCCGCTGGACCAGGCCCACTGAAGATTATAGCCCCCGCAGGGACCGTCCACATCCGCCACCTCTCCGGCAAAATACAGCCCGTCAACCAGGCGGGACTCCATGTTTTCCGTCATTTCCCCGGTACTGACGCCCCCGGAGCACACCTGCGCCTGCCGGAAGGAATGGCCGTCTTTTACATTCACCGTCCAGTCCTTCAGATTACCGGCAGCTTCCGCAAGGGTGGCCGCCTTCGGCACCAGAACGGGAATCATTTTCTCCGGCACCAGCCCCAGAAGCAGCTCACGCACTGATTTATAGGGGCAGGATTCCTTCCGGGAATTCAGAAGCGCCGTAAGCTCACCGAGGGTCAGGTCCGGCATCAGATCCAGCCGGCAGCGCACCTGATTCCCTTCCCGGCAGGCCCGCACCGCATAGCGGCTGATCTGAAACACGGGGATTCCGGAAATTCCATAATCGGTAAACAGAAGCTCTCCCCGTTCCCTGAGAAATACATGGCCTTCGATTTCCAGGGCAACCGTCCCTTCCATGCGCACGCCCGCCCAGCGGGAGAAATAATTTCCGCTGCACTTTAAGGGCACCAGGGCCGGCATGGGGGGAATCACCGTGTGGCCCAGTTCTTCGGCCAGCCGGTAACCGGAATCGGAGCTGCCCTCCACCTGGGAAGCGCAGCCGCCGCAGGCGATGATCACCCGGTCGCAGGTATACTGCCAGCCATCGGTTTCCACCAGAAATTCGCCATTTGCCTTCCGGATATGACATACCTTCTGGTTGGTCTTGATCTTCACCTTCCGGTAGGCGGCCTCCATTTCCAGCACCCGGGCCACGCTGGAAGCCTGATCGCTGTAAGGATACATCCAGCCATTCCGGTTCCTGGTATAAATACCCAGCTGCGAAAAGAAACGGATGGTGTCCGAGACAGGAAATTTTTCAATGATCTTCCAGGGGAAACGGGGATCCGAACACCGGTAACAGGAGGGCTCCTGCTGTATATTGGTGAGATTGCACCTGCCGTTGCCGGTGGCGAGAATTTTTTTCGCAGGCTTGCCGTTCTGCTCCAGTACGGTCACCGCCGCGCCCTCGCGGGCGGCCCAGATGGCCGCCGTCAGCCCGGAGGCGCCGCCTCCGATAATTACCACACGATTCATAGGGGTTCCTCCCTTTTGCTTCTTTACTCTTTGTTCTGTCCGGGATCGGGAAGGGTCACCAGCCCTTTTTCATAAAGCTTCTGAAGGCTCATGAGGATGCCGAACTTGGCATGCTCCCAGGTGAGGCCTCCCTGGAAATACACGGTATAGGGTGGTTTGATGGGGCCGTCGGCGCTCAGCTCAATGGAGGAACCGGAGACGAAGGCTCCGGCAGCCATGATGACGTCGCTGTCATAGCCCGGCATGGCCCAGGGTTCCGGATCCACATAGCTGTCGATGGGGGCCGCGGCCTGAATTCCCTTGCAGAAGGCGATCACCCGCTCCGGAGAGCCCAGGGTCACCGCCTGGATGATGTCGTGACGGCTCTCCCTGCCGTCGGGAACCACGGAAAATCCCAGCTGTTCATAGAGATTGGCGGCAAATACAGCGCCCTTTAAGGCTCCTGCCGTCACTGTGGGAGCCAGGAACAGACCCTGATAGAAGGGCTGGTTGACGCCCAGGCTTGCGCCCACCTCTTTTCCCAGACCGGGGGCGGTCAGACGGAAGGCGGCGTTTTCCACATACTCTTTTTTGCCGGCGATGTAACCTCCGGTGGGAGCCAGTCCGCCGCCGGGGTTTTTGATCAGGGATCCCACCACCAGATCCGCGCCCACATCTGAGGGCTCAATGGTCTCCACAAACTCTCCGTAGCAGTTGTCCACCATGCAGATCACATCCGGTTTGATCTGACGGATAAAAGCGATCAGCTCTCCGATCTGCTGCACGGAAAAAGTGGGACGGGTCAGATAGCCTTTGGATCTCTGGATTTCCACCATCCGGGTTTTTCCGGTGATGGCGGCGCGGATGGCCGGATAATCGAAGGTGCCGTCCGGCAGAAGCTCCACCTGCCGGTAGGAGACGCCGTATTCCGCCAGGGAACCTTTGGAGGGCCGGATACCGATCACCTCCTCCAGGGTATCGTAGGGTTTTCCCACCGGAGAGAGCAGCTCGTCGCCGGGACGCAGGTTTCCGGCCAGAGCCAGGGCCAGCGCATGGGTTCCGCAGGCAATCTGCGGTCTCACCAGGGCCGCTTCCGTGTGAAATACGGCGGCATAAATTTCCTCCAGGGTATCCCGGCCCACATCGTTGTAGCCGTAGCCGCTGGTGGGGTAAAGGCAGGCTTCGCTGG
>DSTMR04002__coassemble_942_pt1 | contig 26545 bp, 25 predicted proteins | sample DSTMR04002__metabat2_low_PE_006 | metagenome-assembled genome bin DSTMR04002
GGCTGAGGCCCATTTTTGCCAGGAGAGGGAACCGGGTCCGCCTGAGAGCCCGCTATGGACAGCAGGCTGGGCAGGAGGAGACGCCTTCGGGATCCCCGGGCGATCCTTCGGACGGTGACAGGGAAAGGAGGGACGGCGATGTTTTCCGATAATGACAGGATTTCCTGGATGCAGATGGAACGGCAGTTTTCCCTGGCCTACCTGGGGGCCGCGGCGCTGTTCCTTCCCGGAAGTCTCTGGGGCAGGGACGGGGTGTTTTCCGTCCTTCTGGGGACAGGGATTCTTTTTGTGTGGATATTTTTCCTTCTCCGGCAGGTGCATGTGTATAAGTGTCCGGAAAAATACTGGGGAAAATGGCCGGCCAGAGTGGTGGCGCTGATCTGCCAGGCTTATCTGATTCTCACGGGCGGATGGCTGATTTCCGGAATTACCAGGCTGATGTCCGAGTATCTGATACCGGGGGTTCCCCGCTGGGTGCTGGCGGCCATACTGGTTGTGACCGTGATGGCAGGCAGCAAAGATATCCAGTCCCGGGGAAGGTTCGCGCAGGCTGCCTGGCCGGTGACGGCGGGAATTCTGGGTCTGCTGCTTCTTCTGGCGGCTTTTCAGGCGGATCCGGCGCTGATGATGGAAGAGAACCGTATCCGTCAGCTGGAAATCTGGGAGAGCGCGGGGCATATCGCGGAGGGTACGCTGGCTTATGTGGCCATGTTCGCGGGGGTAGCTCTGCTGCCTTTTTCCCTGGCCCAGACGGCGGACGGAGGCGGACACAGAAGGTCGGTGTTCCGGACGGTGGGGCGGATGGGCCTGTGGACGGCGGTATTCCTCCTGCTGGAGCTGGCGGTGTTCGGCCCGCTGGGCCAGGCGGGGCAGCCGTTTCCCATGCTGGATCTGATGGCAGGCGCCCGGCTTCCGGGAGGTTTCCTGAGAAGAATGGATCTGATTTTCCTGACGGCGGCGGTACTCTCTTTAATGTTTGCCCTGGGAAGTGTTTTTTTCTACAGCAAATATATCTTTCAGAAAGTGCGTCTTCCGGCCAGCCGGCTGCCGGCTGCCCTGCTGTCCTTTGTGCTGGGGACGGCAGACTTCGGCGGCTGGGAGATCGGCACCGAATACGGCCCGCTGGTGACCTTTGTTTTTCTTCCGCTTTTGGCGGCGGTGGGGGTCTGCTCGGGATTTTTAAGGAGGCGCAGGATTGAGTAAAAGAAGAAAAGGGATGGTTCTGGCAGTCCTTGGCGTGGCCATGCTGCTGATTTCCGGCTGCCGGATTGTGGAGCCGGAAAAGCGGGCATATCCGCTGGTGCTGGGAATCGATGAAAAGGATGGAACGTATCAGGTATATTTCGGGATGGCCGCGCTTCCCCAGATGACCGGCCAGGGAAAGAGCGGGGAGGAGGACAGCCAGGGAGGCAATGGAAAGGGTTATCTGATGTATACGGGGAAAACACTGGAAGAGATTTTGGCGGAGTATGAGAAGAGCCAGGAACTATATCTGGATATGGGACATATTCAGGCGGTGATTTTCGGACAGAATCTGTATGAGCAGCCCGGACAGCTGGCGCGGATCCTGGATTCCATGGAGAAAACCAGTACCCTGGGAAATGCCGCCTATGTGTACCGCAGCGGCAGCCTGGAGGAAGTGATGGCCATGAACGGGGGCAGTATTCAGTCACTGGGAGAATATCTGGCAGGCATTTACGAGAACCGTATCGGCAGCAGCCAGCCTTTGATTCTGCGGAAGGTCTACAGCACCCTGCACAACCGGCAGCGCATTGAGGAATTTCCTCTGGTATCTCCGGAGGGAGACAGCCTGACCGTAATGATGGAATCCAGCGGCGATCCGGTATAAGGAGAGGGAAAAAAGGCAATCCTCCACAGGAAGGAGGAATTTGTCATGAGAAGAAGAATCCGGCAAGCCAGGTGGACGGTTCCGCTTCTGGCAGGCCTTTTCGGGGCGTTTATGGCGGGAGCGGGTCCTTCCGGCCGGGAGCAGGCCCTGCAGCGGGAGATTTCCGGGCAGGTGCTCCGCCTGCATGTGATAGCCAACAGCGACAGCCAGGGGGATCAGGAGCAGAAAATCCGGGTACGGGACGGGGTTCTGGAAACCCTGGAACCGCTGCTTTCGGGAGCGGAATCGGCCGGGGAATCCCGCCGGCTGACGGAGGAGCATCTGGAGCAGGTGGAGGCGGCTGCCCGGCAGGTGCTGGAGGAGGAAGGCTCTGACCGGACGGTGCGGGCAGAACTTTCCCGGGAATGGTTTCCGGAACGTACCTACGGGGAATATACGCTTCCGGAAGGCGAGTATGAGGCGCTGCGGGTGGAAATCGGTGAGGGAGGCGGCCATAACTGGTGGTGTATCCTTTACCCGGGCCTTTGCTTTACCGGCGCGGTGCGCCCGGCGGAGGAGGACGGAAAGGCCTTTGAGGGGGTGCTGACGGAGGATGCGTATGATTTCATCCGCCATCCCGCCAGGACCAGGATCCGTTTTCGCTGGTTCCCGTTTTCCATGGAAGATTTCTGAGAAACCGGCGGCAGCCGCGGCATTATGGAAGGTTGGGGTTGAATTCTCCGGCCGGACACGGTATTATTATAAAGATCGCAGTACGCCAATACTGGCGTGCGGGAAAATACCGGGCAGCGCAGTGCCCGGTATTGTGTGAGATTGCTGAAAGGCTGGAGAAGATAAGATGACGAAGATAGATCCCAACGCGCCGATCGGCGTTTTTGATTCCGGTGTGGGCGGGCTTACGGTGGCCCGGGAAATCATGCGGAATCTTCCCATGGAAAAGATTATTTATTTCGGAGATACCGCCCGGGTGCCTTATGGAAGCAAATCCCGGGATACGGTGATCCGTTATTCCCGCCAGATTGTCCGTTTTCTGCGGGAGCAGCAGGTGAAGGCCATCGTGGTGTCCTGCAACACCGCCAGCGCCCTGGCGCTGAGTACTCTGGAGAAGGAGAGCGATATCCCCATTATCGGCGTGGTGAAGCCGGGAGCCCGGGTGGCCATCGAGACCACAAAGAAAAAACGGGTGGGCGTGATTGCCACGGAGGCCACCATCAACAGCCATCTGTACCGGGAGCTGATCCGGCAGATGGACCCGGAAATCACGGTGGTGGGGCGGCCCTGCCCCCTGTTTGTGCCGCTGGTGGAAGAGGGATGGCTGCATGATTCCGTCACGGAGACTGTGGCGCGGCGGTATCTGAAGGATCTCCAGGACCAGGATATCGATACCCTGATTCTGGGCTGCACCCACTATCCGCTTCTGCGGAGCCTGATCGGAGAGATTATGGGAGAGCGGGTGACTCTGGTGAATCCCGCCTACGAGACCTCGCTGGCATTGAAGCGGCTTCTGGAAGCCGGAGGGATGATGAATCCGGGAACCGCCAGAAGCGAATTTCCCTACCGCTTTTTTGTATCCGACGCGGCGGAAAAGTTTAAGCATTTTGCCAATTCCATTCTGCCCTTCGATGTGAATATGACGGAACAGATTAATATAGAGGAGTACTGAAACAATGACAAAGGAAGTACTGATACATATCCGGGGACTCCATACGCCGGAAGGCGAAACGGGGGAGGAACCGCTGGAACTGATTACCACCGGAGAATACTATTTCAGAAATAACACCCACTATCTGCTGTACGATGAGATGATGGATGGTTTTACGGAACCGGCCCACAACATGATCAAGGTCCGCCCCGGCCTGATGGAGGTGCGGAAAAAGGGCGTGGTGAATGTGCAGATGATTTTTGAGAAGGACAAAAAGAATCTGGCCATCTATAAGACGCCTTTTGGACGGCTGGAAATGGAGGTGGCGGCCACCCGGATTTTTCTGGGGGAATCCGCCTCTTCCTTTGAAATCCACGCGGAGTACGCGCTGGGGCTGAACGGGAGTCCGGTGACAGACTGTGTGATGGATATCCGGGCAGTGCCCAGGGATGATAAGAGTTTCCGGATTCTCAGAGACTGAGACAGGGAGGCATGGGGAGTGTAACAGCTCAGTCTTCCTGCTTCACTGTTACCGGAATGCGCGACGCGCGAACTTTCCATGATTATGAACAAAAAAACGGACGCTGCCGGGAACTGATCCCGCAGCGTCCGCTTTCTGTTATTTTTTCCCTTTTGATTTTCCTGTGTTTTTGGAAGCGGTTTCTTTTTTTGAAGCGTTTTTGGAGTCCGCGTAAGACAGGAGCCGGCTCCGCATCCGGGCAAAAAACTTCTGTTTTTTCGGAGGCGCTTCCAGAGCGCCGCGCACACCGCGCACTTCGGTGATATAGATACCGCTCACAGTGGCCTTGACTTCTTTTTTCAGAGGAATCAGATCATATACTCTTTCGTCCGCTACCAGAACCATGATCCTGGGACCGATCTTCGCCTTGACGATGGGAAGTTTGGTCCGGCGCATCAGTCTGGGAGTCTGATCGATGACCATCTGAGGAAGTCCGGACTTATTAATGGGCAGACGCTTCTTGTCAATAATCAGCATGGAGACGGTCTGCTTTGCTGCTTCGATCTGCTCCTGCTGTTCATTCTGTTTTTTCTCCGCCCGTTTGCCGAGAAAATACAGCACTGCCAGAACAGCGGCCACAACAACTACAATAATCAACAGTAACTGCCAGACTTGCATGGTTTCCCTCCCGTGTTTTATTCATACCTGTTTATTGTATCACCGCAGGAAGGAAAAGGCAATCAGATTTTTCGGCAAATCCCGCTTTGCATCCCGTCCCCATGAACCGGGTTTCCTGAACCTAATTTGTGAATTCCCCTTCCATAATGTCCAGATGAAGAAAATCCAGAAAATCCTCAATATGCGCGTCCCAGTAATCCCATCCGTGAATTCCTTCGTGTTCTTCGTATACATAGTGATATGGATTTCCTTTCATACTCTGGAAGAAGTCCCTGGTTTCCCTGGCGCGGTCAATGAGAAAATCATCTTTTCCGCAGGAATGGAAGATGCGGGGCAAAACGGGAAGCGTTTTGTTTTTTTCCGCCATATAGAAGGTATCTTCCTGTGTGCCGGTGAAGTCTTTTCCGCCATACTGGATGAAATTCCGCATGTTCCAGGTTTCCTCGTCAAACAGACCGCCGGAATTTGCCAGAGGCTTTCCCCGGTTGGCGGCAGAGGAGAAGCAGCCGATGGCCGCGTAGCGATCCGGATGATTGACGCCGATTTTCAGGGCGCCGTAGCCGCCCATGGAATTGCCTGCGATAAAATTGTGCTCCCTCTGATCTGACAGAGGAAAGAAACTCCGCATGATTTCCGGAAGCTCCTCTGAGATATAGTCGTAAAAAGCGCCGCCATGGGCCAGATTGGTGTAAGAACTCAGATGGGCGGCGGGCATCACCACCGCCAGTCCCCGGCTGGCGGCATACCGTTCGATGGAAGTCCGGCGCTGCCAGGTAGTGTGATCGTCGGTGGCTCCATGAAGAAGCCACAGTACCGGATGCTTTCCGTCCGCGGTTTCCCTGGAAGACATGCCGATTTCATGGGTGACTGCCTGGGGAATGATCACGTCGGCGGCCGCCGCCATATGTAAGGTTTCGCTGAAAAACTGAACCTGCATAAACGCCATTTCAGTGCGCCTCCTTTCCATCCGGGAGCATCCAGTCCAGAATTTCCTGAATCTGAATGTCCCAGTATTTCCAGCTGTGATCGCCGAAGCTTTCTCTGTAGGTGAGATCATAGGAAAGCCCTTTCAGAAAATCCCGGAATGTCTGATTCTGGTCATAAAGAAAATCCTCTGTTCCGCACCACATATACAGCCGGGGCCGTTCCTCCGGTTTCAGAGATTCTGCCAGGGCATGAAGATCGTTTTGGCTGCCCGCGATCGTTTCCTGGGGACCAAAGATGTCTTCCCAGAGTGAGGGATAAAAGGAATCCTGATTTCTGGAGGCACAGCTGGAGGCGTCAACGCCTCCGGACAGGCTGGCGGCCGCGCAGAAACGATCCGGACGGGAAAGGGCCAGTTTCAATGCGCCGTAACCTCCCATGGAATTTCCCGCGACAAAATTGTCTTCCCGCAGATCGGAAATACAGGGAAAAAACTTCCGGCAGACGTCCGGCACTTCCTGAGAGATATAGGTGAAATACCGGAATCCGTATTTCATGTCCGTATACCATCCCAGATGACAGCAGGGCATTACCACAGCGATCCCTTTTTCCGCCGCGTACCGTTCGATGGAAGTATTTCTCTGCCAGGTACTCTGATTGTCTGTCATCCCGTGCAGAAGATACAGCACGGGATATTTTTCTTTTTTCGCGGCACTTGCGATGCCGATCTCTCCGTGGGTTTTCTGAGGAAGAATCACATCCAACTGAGAACTCATCCCCAGCACCTCGGAAAAGAAATCCACATGTATCAATGCCATAACGCGCACCTTCTCTCTGTTGGTTTTTTATTTGACCGCACTGTCCACCTGGCCCTGTACGAAAGCATCCTGCAGGAACAGGTAGATAATGGTGATGGGCAGGATTGCCAGTACGGCTGCCGCCGCCGCTCCGCCGTAGTTATTACCCGAACTGGAGGAGAAAAACTTTTTGATGGTCAGGGTTACGGTGAGCAGTTCCGGTTTCTGGAGAATATACATGGAATACGCATATTCGTTCCAGGCGGAAACGCCATGCAGGATGGTTACCGTGGCGACAATGGGTTTCAGCTGGGGCAGAATAATATAGAAAAAGGTCTGAAGGATATTTGCCCCGTCGATAATGCTGGCCTCATCCAGCGCTCTCGGAATGGACGAGATAAAGTTGGTGAACATATATACCGCCATGGGCAGCCCGAAGGCTACCAGCGTCAGGATCAGTCCCCAGTAGGTATTGGAAGCCTTGATGCCCACCAGGAAGGTGTAAACACCCACCAGGATGGTCAGCGGGGGGATCATCATCACGCCCAGGAAGATGTTGCGGACAAAGTTATTGAGCTTTGATTCATTCCGGGACAGGGGATAGGCCGCCATGCAGCCGAATACGATTTCCAGGATTACCGTAAAGACCGTGACAATGGCAGAATTTTTAAATGCCCGGAAAATGGAGCCGTCTTTCAGAATATCCGTATAATTTTCCACCAGGAAGACTTCCGGCAGCCCCAGAGCGCTGGAGGGGTCGGAGACTCCTTTGAAAGATTGAAGTACCAGCACATACAGAGGGATCAGATAAATAAAAACGATCAGGGCAGCCAGCAAATATTTCCACCAGTAGCCTTTTTTCTGGCCCGCATAGTAATGCTGAACCTCTTTTGCCTCGCGTTCTTTTGTTTTCATTACATTTCCACCTCCTTTTTGCGGAAATATCCGTTCAGAAGCAGGGAGCATACCAGGATAAACAGGAACATCACCACGCCCACCGCGGAAGCGTATCCTGCCTGTTCTGCTTTGAAGTACCGGTTGTCGATGTAGAAGGAAAGAGAAGAGGTCTCATATCCGGGGCCGCCGCCTGACAGTGATACTACCACATCGTACAGTTTCAGTCCGCCGATCAGGTTTACCACAAAGGCGGAGGACATGGCGGGAATCAGAAGCGGAAGCGTGATGTAACGGAAGGACTGGAAGGGTTTTGCGCCGTCGATGGCAGCCGCTTCGTAGTACATCCGGGAAATATTCTGCAGGCCGGCCATATAGATAACCATACAGATACCGCAGAACTGCCAGGAGTTGATCAGGGTGATGAAAACTCTTCCGATGGCGCCGGAAGCCATCCAGTCAACGCCCTGGATGCCGAACCAGCCGAGGATTTCGTTGATGGCTCCGTGATTCTGTACCACGAAATACATGATATAACCCATGATCAGGCCGGAAATCATTACCGGCAGGTAAACGATAGTCCGCACCGCCTTGTGTCCGGCAAATTTTGTGTTGAGGAAAATGGCAAAGGCCAGTCCCAGAATATTCTGGAGGATGGTGCTTCCGAAACCGTACAGGATCGTATTCAGGAAAGAGATCCGGAAGTTTTCATCTGTTAAAAGGTTCAGATAATTTTTCGCGCCGATAAACTGCCGGTCCGGAGAATATCCGTTCCAGTTATAGAACGAGGTCTGTATGGAACGGAGCAGCGGAACCAGAACGAAAATCAGCACGACGGCCAGAGCCGGTACATATAATAAATTCATGCGTTTTTTTCTTTTTCTCATAACGTTTCTCCTGTAAGCGTTCGGATGAGGACGTCTGCTGCTGAAAAAGGGGCCGCCCAGGCAGCCCCTTCTTCTCAGCAGAATCATCCTGCGTTGGTTTCGTACAGTGTTTCGTAATTATCCTGGAAGTACTGCGCGACTTCGGGCACCCGGTCTTTTGCGGTTCCAACATCGCCGTTGAACAGGGTGGCCATGGACTCCTGCATCACGTTCCACATACCGCTGGGAAGATATTCCCGGTCGAAGAAGTTGGTGAATACCAGATTGTCGCCGGCGCTTTCCACTGAATTCTGATACAGCGTAAGGGATTCGCTCTCTTCCGGGGTAATGTCTGTAAGTCCCGGCATACCGCCGTTGATATTGCAGTATTCGGTCAGGTTATCCTTATCCAGCAGATAATCCAGAACCGCTTTGCACAGCTCGATGTTTTCGGAAGTGTTGGAGATGGCGATACAGGTTCCCTCGCCTACGGTGTAAGCGGCGTTTCCGCCTTCCTCCACTGCCGGAATGGGGATGATACCCAGGTTGGCGTCAGGTGTGTAGGATTTGATGGTTGCCATATCGGATACGCCGCACCACAGCATGAAGCCATATTCGCCGGTGCCCATGTATTTCTGAACTGTGGTGGAGTCAGCGGTGAAAATATCTTCGTTAAACCAGCCGTTGTCATAGATCTGCGCGTAAGTATCCCAGAACTGGGTGTTCTGTGTCCAGTCGAAGCTTCCGTCCAGCAGTGCTTCCTGATCCTGGTAAGCGGCGCCGTCCGCGCTGTAGAACACGTTGGCCGCTTCCATCAGACCGGGAAGGCCGCCGCCGTTCTTTCCGGCCACCGCGCAGGGGGTGATGCCGTTGGCTTTCAGCGTTTCGCAGGCGGCGAATACATCGTCCCAGGTTTTGATGGCGTAAGGATCGATGCCGTTGGCATCCATGACGTCCTTATTGAAAACCATACCGTAAACCCACTGGGTAAGCGGCGCGGTGCAGACTTTACCGTCCGCGTCCGTGATGACGGAGAGAACGGATTCATCTACCCGGCTGATCCATTCTTCATCACCCAGATCTTCACAGAAATCGTTATACCGGAGGGCTGCCCAGCCATGGGTTACAAACATATCCGGCATATCCTGGGAAGCCATACGGGTTTTCAGGATGTTTTCCTGATCTCCGCCGTTCTGTACAACTTCGATTTCCGCTCCGGTTTCCTCGCAGAAGGCGTCGATTTCTTTCAGAAACTGATCCAGTGTTTCCTGATTTCCCTGGATGGAATCTTCGATATCGATTTCGATGGAAGCGCCTTCAAACGATCCGCCTTCATCCGATGACGAGGAATCGCCGTCAGTATCCTCAGAAGCGGTTTCTCCGGAATCGCCGGAAGTAGACGCGCCGTCGTCGGAGGAGCCGCAGGCGGTAAATGCCAGCGTCATAGTGGAAGCCAGTAAAATGGCCAGAACTTTTTTCTTCATACTTTCTACTCTCCTTTTTTTTGTTTGTGTGATCACGGAATGCATTCCTTTTCTGTGCTTTACATTATATCAGAGGGATGGTATACTTTTGTCGAATCTTATGGTATACATTTGTTAGGACAGGGTGGTTTTGTGAAACTGAAAATCAGATTCTTTCTTACCTTTTCCCTGCTGGCGGTGATTCCGCTGGCGCTGCTTACCGCGATTGCCTATCTGCAGTATTACCGGGTGACGGAAGAGAGAATGTCCGATATTATTTCCAGTCAGTTTGAAAACATTTCGCAGGAAGCGCTGGATTCCCATGATTCTGCCATACAGGCCATGGGGCTTCTCACCTTTTATTCTCAGGATCAGACATCGATATATGACATTCTTCAGAACTTTGCCAGAAAAGATGAACCGCCTACCGGCTACGAAACCTACCGGGCGTCCAGAGAACTGACCAGTCTCTGTCAGAATATCAGTTACGCCTATCCGTTTATCTACGGGGTTTTTGTATTTTCCTCCGAAGGCGAACTGTTCGGCTATGACGGGAAAGCCAACGCGGAAATCACCCCGGGGTATTCTCCCGTAGGAGCGGACTGGTATCAGGATACGCTGGACATGCAGGGTGAAATCTATATCAGCGGCATCGGCTGTCATCCCATGTTTGACATGCAGATGGAATGTATTTTTCTTTCCCAGTCTCTGCAGGATATTCATACCCATGAAAGCCTCGGCGTGGTGGTGATGGCCTGCGCTCCTTCTCTGTTTGACCTGAGCATGGGGAATGTGCTGGGGGACAGCGCCCTGGTATCGCTGGTGAACGGGAAGAACGGGGAAGAACTCTACAGCAGCCATACAGCGGAGGAAGCCCGGGATCTGACCGGTCAGAAGGACCGGGCGCTTCATGCGGAGCTGGAGGATACCGGTCTGGAGCTGACGATGGTCTACGATTACGATTCTCTCTACCGGGAGTATCATGTGACCGGATATATCCTGCTGCTGTTTGCTGTCTGCTGTATCCTGCTGACAGTTTTTCTGTGCTGGATGATTTCTTCCAGTCTGATTACCCCGGTGCAGGAGCTCAGCGGCCAGATGCTCCGGCAGCGGATCAGCCGGCGGGTGGAAGGAAAGGACTACAGTTACCGGCGGGATGAAATCGGCGTTCTGTACCGGCAGTATTATACCATGCTTGATCAGCTGGAAGCTTCCATCAAGAAGGATTATCAGGATAAGCTGATTTTGCTGGATGCCCAGATGAAATCGCTGGAAGCCAGGATCAATTCCCATTTTCTTTTCAATACGCTGGAGTCCATCAACAGTATGGCTGAGCTGGAAGATAACGAACAGATTGCCACCATGTCGCTGGCCCTGGGGAATATGTTCCGTTACGCCATAAAAACGGACAGCGAGCTGGTAACCCTGGAGCAGGAGCTGGCCAACGTCCGGGATTATGTGTCCATTCAGCTGATCCGTTTTGACGGCCGTTTTCATCTGGAAGAAAAGATACCGGAAGACTGCCGCGGCCTGAGGGTTCTGAAACTGATTCTGCAGCCGCTGGTGGAGAATTCACTGCGGCATGGACTGAATTACTGCACCTGCGGGGATCGGATCTGTATCAGCACCTGTCGGGAAGAGGGAGGTGTGCAAATTATTGTGGAGGATAATGGAGAAGGTATGGATGCCATACAGCTTGGCGAAGTTCGGAAAATGCTGGAAACAGAGGCGTCCTTTACAGAACTGGGGCATCGAGATAGGCAGAGTATTGGCCTGAAAAATATACAGTCCCGGATTGAGCTTTATTACGGAAAGGGGTATGGATTGACTGTAGAAAGCCAAAAGGGGGAAGGAACTGCGATTCGGATATGGATTCCGATGTTTTCACAGGAGAAAGGAGAGGCAGATGTACAGATATCTGATTATTGACGATGAAATGCTGATCCGGAAAGGTACTATCAAAAAATTGAAGCCCCTGGAACCTCAGGTAGTCTGCTGTGGAGAGGCGGGAAATGGAGAAGAGGGTATTCGCATGGCCAGCGAACTGCGTCCAGATATTATAATTTTGGATATGCAGATGCCGGTTATGGACGGGATGCAGCTGCTGCCCTGGATGGCGGACCATTTTCCCGGTACCCCGCTGATTGTAATCAGTGGATTTCAGAATTTTGATTATATGAAACAGGCAATCGCTTCCAAAGCGGTGGATTATATTTTAAAACCCTTCGGAAAAGAAGAAATTCAGAAGACAGTGATGAATGCAGTTGAGACACTGCAGAACAAGGAAAGTCAGGAGGAGCAGATCCTGAGTATTCAGGAGGAGAAGGAAGAAGCCTGTTATGCACTGGATCGGAAGCTTTTATATAATCTGATTATGGGATATGATACGGAGGATTCCACACTCAGGTCCGAAAGACTGTATTTTATCAAGCAGGCGCATAATCTGGTTTTGCTTACATTGTATTCCGTGACGGAAAAGGAAATACCATCCGAAATACCATCCATGCAGGAAAACCTGGAGAAGAGCGGCTTTGCCGATCTTGTGTTGTATCTACCGCATACATTTTTCCACCAGTCAGGATTTTTGATTCTGTTTCTTCCAAAATTTGAGTCGGGGAACGCGCAGTCTACAGGTCTGCTGAAAAAGCTTCTGGATATGCTCCGTACTAATACAGAAGATTGTCCTGTTTTGGTAGGAATCAGCGATGTCCACCGGGATATTCAGGAGCTGCACCGGGCATATCTGGAAACTACAGAGGCGCTGAACAGCCAGAAGGTGGGAAAGCAAATCGCAGGAGAACTTTTCTATTCGGAAGCAGGAACGCCGGTGGATATTGTATGGGAGAAAGAAGAAGAATTTCTTTTTCGTGTTGAAAGCGGACAGATGGAACTGGTTAAAAAAATGGCAAGAGAGCTTTTCAGCTGGTATGCGGATATCCCTGATTGTACGTTGGCAGATGTAAAACGCCATTGTGAGCATGTAGGAGGACGTTGCCGTCAGATTATGAGCTATTATTTGGGACAGAAGAAGGAGCAGAGCACTTCTCCAGAGATGCAGGCGGTGGTCAATACATTATTTACCCTGAAGGATGTGGAAAATTATTATTTGCAGTTCTATCTTAATATTGCTCATATGTTGCAGCCTCATAGTATCTATAATACCGGGGAGCTGATCGATCAGATCCGGACGTATATGCAAAAAAATTATCAGAAAAATATCACACAGGATTTTTTGGCTTCCCTCTTTTTCCTGAACAGGAGTTATCTGAGCCAGCTATTTCGAAGAAAAACAGGACAGAAATTTATTGATTATCTCAATGAGATCCGAATCGAAAAAGCGAAGGAGCAGCTGATCTCTACAGACAGAAAAATGTATCAGATTGCCAGATTTGTAGGGTATGATAACGTAAAATATTTTTTTCGCATTTTCAAGAAGAAAACAGGCATTTCTCCTGAGCAGTTCCGCGAACAGGAGAAAACAGAAAATTCAGGGAAAAAAATACTGGAAACGGTGGAATGAGACGGAAGGTTGCGTTATAATAGCTCACAGATCTGGAAAAATAGCAGGTATAGATTTAGTGGCCTGAGAGTAGAAGATATCGGCATATATGGCCGGAGAAAGGAACAGGGATTTCTATGGATGAAAAAGGAACGAAGAACACCCGCCCTCCCATGTCCGAGGAGGAACGGAGAAAAAGAATAGAGAGACTGAAAAGAGAGAGAAGGCGCAGAAGACGCAGGCAGGCCATGATGCTGCGTGCCGGACTTCTGGCGGCCGTGATTCTCATTGTGGTGGGCGCCGTAGTCCTGGTGTCTTCCCAGGTGAGAAACTCCCGGCAGAAAAAGGAGGAAGAACGGCTCAGGCAGGAACAGCTGATTCAGGCGGAGGAGGAGAAGAACCAGCAGCGGAAGGATTCTATTGCCCAGGCGGAGCAGATGGCTCTGGGCTATGATTATGACGGTGCCATCGAGCTTCTGAAATCGCTGGAGAATTACGATAAGGATGCTGAGATCATCGCGAAGATCGCGGATCTGGAAGCACAGAAGTCCACGCTGGTTCCGGTAAATATGGATGAAGTGACCCACATTTTCTACCACTCGCTGGTGGTGGATCCGGAGCGGGGCTTCGCGGGAAATGACAGCACGGCGGCAGGCTTTAAGCAGTGGATGACCACGGTGAGCGAATTCAACAAGATCACCCAGGCCATGTATGACAACGGTTATGTGCTGGTGGATCTGCACGACCTGGTGGTGGAGACCACGGATGAAAATGGCGAAGTACATTTTACCACCAACCAGATCATGCTGCCGGAGGGCAAGAAGCCTTTCGTGCTTTCTCTGGACGACCTGTGTTATTACCACAGCTATGACGGAAGGGGCATCGCCACGAAGATGGTGCTGGACGAAAACGGAAAACCCACCTGTGAATATGTGCAGGCCGACGGAACCACCGTGACGGGGGCATATGATTGCGTGCCGCTGCTGGATCAGTTCCTGGAAGAACACCCGGACGCGGCCTATCATGGGGCAAAGGGAACTATTGCCCTCACAGGTTATGACGGAATTCTGGGTTACCGGACAGATATCGCCTATAAAACAGGAGAAAACCTGACGGCAGATCAGCAGGCATGGCTGGATGCCCATCCGGATTTTGACTGGGAGCAGGAGTGTGCGGAGGCAAAAAAAGTGGCGGACGCGCTGAAGGAAGACGTATGGAAATTTGCCAGCCATACCTGGGGTCACCTGAGAGTGGGAGCCAACACAAGTCTGGAGAATATCAAGGCAGATACGGAAAAATTCAAGGCATATGTAGATCCTCTGATTGGAGGAACGGATACCATTATTTTTGCCCACGGCGAGGATATCGCCGACTGGCATGATTATTCCATGGACAACGAGAAATTTGCCTATCTGAAGAGTCAGGGATACAACTTCTTCTGCAATGTGGATTCCAGCCAATACTTCCTGCAGATCAGGGACAATTATGTCCGGCAGGGAAGAAGAAATCTGGACGGATACCGTCTGTGGAATGACGTACACGGAGAGAAAAACAGAACCAGCGATCTTTTTGACGCCACGCAGATTCTCGACCCGGCCCGTACGGACATGCCGGCACTGTAAATTCATCGGTTTTTTATGGCAGCCGGGCTATATAAGCCTGGCTGCCGGGAGTTTCAGAAGCCGGGAGCCTGTGCGCGCGGCAGCCGGAAAGATGCCAGCGCCGGCGTTATGACAGAACCGGATCAGGGAGGGGAAAACGATGGACGAAAAGAAAGATACAAGGCAGGAAACCGATGAGGAGAGAGCCCGCAGGCTGCGCCGCCAGCGAAGAATCCGTCAGGAGATGCGCCGGAGAAGGAGGCGGAGGGCGTTGATTCTCCGGGGCGTACTGGCCGTGGCGGGGATTCTGATCGTGGTACTTCTGATCTGGGGAATTTCCGCCCTGGCAGGGAAAATCGGCGGCGGGGAAAAGAAAACCGCGGACGGGGAGCAGACGGAACAGACCGGGCAGACGGAAACCGCGGAAGAGGAGGAGCTGGAAGAGGTGGCGGCGGAGAAAGTCCTCCACTTGTCTTTCGGATCGCTGATCGCCGATACGGAGGCTGCCTTCGGGCAGGAGGACCGTCAGGCGGCGCTGTCCATGGATCAGGGACACCTGACGGTGGATGAATTTAATCAGGTACTGCAGCAGCTTTACGATCAGGGTTACATCCTGGTGGGACTTCATGACCTGGCCGCGTGGGATGAGGAGAGCGGACAGATGCAGGCACAGACCCTCCGGCTTCCCAGCGGGAAAAAGCCGCTGCTCCTGTCGCAGGCCAATGTGAACTATGATCTGTCCCTGACGGGGCAGGGCTGTGCGTCTGCCATTGTCCTGGATGATTCCGGAAAGATTCAGGCACGCCTTGACAAGGCAGACGGAACCTCACAGACCGGGGATTACGATGTGATTCCCTGTGTGGACACTTTTGTGGAAGCCCATCCGGATTTTTCCTATAACGGAGCCAGGGGCGTGCTTTCCTTCAGCGGTTACAACGGGGTTCTGGGTTACCGGACCGACGAAAGTCTGGGAAGTACAGAGAATAATAAATATGCTTCGAAGTATGGCGTTTTCGATACCGCCTCGGAGACGGAGGCGGCAAAGCCGGTGATTGAAGCACTGCGGGCGGAAGGCTGGGAGTTTGCCTCCGGCGGCTACGGAAATATCAGCTACGCGCAGGATCTGGAGACCATTCAGTCGGACATGGAGCTGTGGCAGACCCGGGTGAAACCTCTTTTGGGGGATGTGGACATCCTTATGTTTCCGGAGGGTACGGATATCGGGGACCGGAAGGAGTATGGGGAAGACAATGAAAAATATCAGTATCTGAAGGAGCAGGGATTCCGGTATTTCTGCTCCCGGGATCTGGGAGAGCCCTTTACGCAGATCACCGGTGAATATGCCAGAAGCGGATACTGGAATCTGGACGGCTACCGGATGTACCAGGATCTGTATCAGGATGCCGGAAGGTTTTCCGGAATTCTGGATTTTTCCCAGCTGTATGATCCTGAGCGGCCGTCGGTATCTGATGAAAGCGGAGCGGAAGAGGAAGTCGGGACGGAAGAAGGTACGGAAGCGTCTGAGGAAGAGACCCAGGCGGCCTGACCCGGCAGCTGTCCTCCGCCAAAAACAGGAATTTGGCCAAATGACTTCCTTTTTCGGAAAAAATATGATATAACGTTGAAGAGACTATAACCTGAACAGGAAGCAAAAAGAAGGTAAGGCGGAGGAAATCCCGCAAAGGGGATCCTTTTATGGCCATAGAGTCAGAAAGCGAGGAGATTATGAAAAAAAAGCTGTTGATGACGATGATGATGCTGGGCATCTGCGCCGCTTGTGCCGGATGCAGTCAGGATACTTCCGATACGGACACGGATACTGCCCAGACGGAAGAGGTCAGCACCGAGGCGGAGACAGAGGAGAATACGGAGACGGAAGAGGAAGGAACCGGTGAGAGCGCGGAAGTGACCACAGCGGACCTGATGAAGGATATCGACGTGGAGAAGTGCGTAACCCTGGGACAGTATAAGGGTATCACTGTGGAAAAAACCATCCAGGCAGTAACCGATGAGGATGTGGAAAATGAGATCCAGTCGGCGCTGGCTTCCTATCCCGTGGAGCAGGAAGGCCGGGAGGCCCAGGAAGGCGACACGGTGAACATCGATTATGTGGGACGGATCGACGGAGAAGAGTTCGAGGGCGGCAGCGATACGGGCGCGGACCTGCTTCTGGGATCCGGTCAGTTTATCGAGGGATTTGAGGATGGGCTGATCGGCGCCACGGCAGGGGAAACCCGGGTGCTGGATCTGACCTTCCCCAGCGATTATACTGAGGAGTTGTCCGGAAAGGACGTGGAATTCACCGTGACGGTGAATTCCGTGAAGGTGCCGCTGGAGGAGCCCACCGACGAGTGGGTGGCCGCCAACATTGAAGGCTACAGCACCGTGGAGGAATACCGGGCGGGCATCCGTTCCCAGCAGGAAGAGAACAACCAGCAGACTGCCGATGATCAGGTGCAGTATACGGCGTGGATGCAGGTGGTGGACAGTTCCACCATCAATGAATATCCCCAGACGCTGGTGGATATGGGCAAGGATCTCTACCGTCAGCAGGCAGAGCTGTACGCGCAGTTCTCCGGACAGGAGCTGGAGGAGTTTATCGAGTCTTCCGGCGTGACCATGGAAGAATATGAGGAAAACGCCGAGGAGTACGGTAAAGGTGTGGCAGCTCAGGCGCTGGTGGCCCAGGCCATCTGCGACGCGGAGGGCTATCAGATCGGCGATGAGACGTATCAGGCTTCTCTGGAGCAGATGATGTCGGACTACGGACTGACAGAGGACGAGCTGTATGAGAGTTATGGAAGAGATAATGTAGAGCAGACGATCCAGCTGCAGAGGGTGTATGATCTGATCATGGCCAACGCCACCGTCACGGAAACCCAGGCGGAAGCCGAGACGGCAGAGGAATAACACACGTAACAGTTCAGCCTTCCGGCTTCACTGTTACAAGGGCATGCACACAGGCTGCGTTTCCCGCAGCCTGGCGCCCGCAGGTCTCGGGATCCCGCTGCAAAAGCAGCGGGACACCTCGCGGGACAGTAGAAGTGTGAAATTAATACACAACAGTTCAGACCGGCCGCCGGCCGGGCGCAAAGTACATCTGAGCAATGAGAAAAGAAAAACAAGGAAAGAAAAGGGAACGGTTTGGCCTTCAACTGTACGCGCCAGGCAGCGTTCCCTTTTTAGGTGAATGTAATGGAACGGAATATGACGGAGGGGAAGATTTCCCGGCAGATTGTAGTGTTTTCAATCCCTATTATCCTGGGGAATATTTTTCAGCAGCTGTATAACACCACCGACGCCATTATCGTGGGAAGGCTTATCGGAAAAGATGCGTTCGCGGCGGTAAGTGTGGCCAATCCCATCATGTCGGTGGTGCTGTTTTTTCTGGTGGGGCTGACCATGGGAGTGGGCGTGCTGCTGTCTCAGCAGTACGGCGCCGGCCAGAGGGACAAGTTCCAGGTACAGTTTTCCACGGGCCTGATCGGCGGGATTGTGTTTACCCTGGCGGTGGCCGCCGTCTGTATTCCCCTGTCCGGCCTGATGCTTCGGGCTGCCCAGACTCCCGGGGAAATTCTGGAGCCTGCCCGGCAGTATCTGCAGATTGTGTTCGGGGGCATGATTTTTTCTTTTCTCTACAATTATTATGCCTCCGCCCTGCGTTCCATAGGGGATTCCAGAACCGCCTTCCTCTATCTGGTGCTTTCCTCTGTGCTGAATATTGTCCTGGACATTGCGCTGATTACGGGAACAACGCTGGGAGTGGCGGCAGCCGCGCTGGCCACGGTGCTTTCTCAGGCGGTTTCCTTTGTGCTCTGTGTCTTCTATGTGAGAAAACGGGTTCCCATGCTGCGGCTGGGGAAAGGACAGTGGATTTTTGAAAAACGGATCCTGAAGGATACGGTGGTGTTCAGCTGGGCGGCGGCGCTGCAGCAGACGGTGCTGTATTTCGGAAGGCTGCTGATCCAGGGCACGGTAAATGTGCATGGAACGGATATGATTACCGGGTACAATGCGGCCATCCGCATTGAGTCCTTTATCATGGCGTTTATCGACGGAACCTCGGCGGCACTGGCCACATTCGCCGGCCAGAATGTGGGAGCCGGCCGGTGGAAACGGCTGAAGCAGGGACTGTACCGGACGTTTCTGATGAATGCCGTCTATGTGCTGATCACCGGCGTGGCAATGTTTGTATTCGCGGGAGGCATGATCTCCCTGTTTGTGGATGAGAGCAGCCCGGAAATCCTGCGGGTGGGCGTCACCTATCTGCGGGTGATGGCCGGATGTTATCTGTTCTGCAGCCTGTTGTCCGCCATGCAGGGATTCTTCCGGGGAGTGGGCCTGGTGAAAATCACCATGATTGCCACCATGCTGCAGATGGGAGTCCGCTGCCTGCTGGCGCTGATTCTGGTACCCCGGCTGGAAATCTGGGGAGTCTGCATTTCCGTGATTGCGGGATGGCTGGCGGTCTGCATGTTCAATGGGACAAACTGCGTAAAATATTTCAGGCAGCTGGCCAAAAAGCAGGGGGAGTTTCAGACGGTAAAGCATTGAATTATCAGATGCAAACGAGTATAATGAACAGGAAAGCCCGCGGATGGACGGAAGATCCGCGGGAAAATTTGTACGGATGGAGGAGGAAGCCATGCGAGTGACAGACCACCCGATTCTGGGGGAGATGAAGGACGTCAGGACGGTGACGTTTTACTATAACGGACAGCCAATGGAGGGAATCGAAGGGGAGCCGGTGGCCGCGGCCCTGATGAATGCGGGAATCCGGGTTTTCAGGACCACGGCAAAGCGCCGGGAACCCAGGGGGATTTTCTGTGCCATCGGCAGATGCACCGACTGCATGATGGTGGTGGACGGAATTCCCAATACCAGAACCTGCGTGACATCCCTGCGGGAAGGGATGCGCGTCGAAAAGCAGGAAGGCCTTGAAAAAATCCGGAAAAACGGGTGAATATCGGGGATACCTTTATGGCCATTCGGCCGGAAAGAGAGGAAAGCATGGAGATATTGACAGCGGATGTGGCGGTGATCGGGGCTGGAAGCGCCGGTCTGTCGGCGGCTTATCAGGCGGCCCGGGCAGGCGCGGATGTGCTGGTTATCGATGAGAATAAGCGTCCGGGGGGACAGCTTTTCAAGCAGATCCACAAATTTTTCGGTTCCCGGGAGCACCATGCGGGAACCAGGGGATACAAAATCGGAGAGCAGCTGCTGGGGCAGGTGACGGAAAGCGGTGCCAGGGTGATGTTGGACAGTCTGGCTTACGGGCTGCTGCCGGATAAGAGTCTGGGTGTGATCAGCCAGGGGAAGAACTATTCGGTACACGCCAGAAAGATTGTGATCGCGGCGGGAGCAAAGGAAAACTATATGGCATTTCCGGGAAGTACGCTGCCGGGCGTCATGGGAGCGGGAGCGGCCCAGACCATGGTAAATATCAACCGGGTGCTTCCCGGGAAGCGGATACTTATGGTGGGCAGCGGAAATGTGGGCCTGATCGTTTCCTACCAGCTGATGCAGGCGGGAGCGGAAGTGCTGGGAATTGTGGAGGGCGCGCCGAAAATCGGCGGCTACGGCGTCCATGCGGGGAAAATCCGCCGGGCAGGCGTCCCCATTTACCTGAGCCATACCATCAAACGGGTTTTCGGAAAGGATGAGGTAGAAGGGGTGGAAATCGCCGCCCTGGATGATTCCTGGAATATGATTCCCGGAACGGAGCAGACTTTTGATGCGGACACGGTCTGTCTAGCTGTGGGGCTGAACCCCATGACAGAGCTGGCCTGGATGGCCGGCTGCAAATTTGATTATATTCCTCAGTTCGGCGGCCATGTGCCGCTGCATGACGGCAACATGGAGACCACGGTGGAGGGAATCTATGTGGCCGGGGATATCACCGGCGTGGAGGAGGCTTCCACAGCCATGGAGGAGGGCAATCTGGCCGGCGTGGCCGCCGCGGAAGCCCTGGGATACCTGGACGGCCCCTGTGCCGCCGGGAAAAAGCAGGAGATCCGCAGACGGATGGATATGCTCCGTTCCGGCGCTTTCGGCGAGGGAAGGCGCAGAAATAAGGAAAAACAGCTGGCGGATATGGAAGCGTACAGAAAGAATCAGGAAAAGGAGGCCGGCGAGGATGGAGAATAAGGGAATTGTCTATACGGGCGTGCCGTCGCCAGAGGAGCTGGCGGCCGCGCCGGGCGTACCCTCCGAGGAGAGAATGAGAAAAGGCAGGGTGGCATGTATTGAGTGCGTACAGGGGATTCCCTGCAATCCCTGCGAAGCGGCCTGCCGTTTCGGGGCAATCACGGTGGGCGAAGAGATTACCGGCCTTCCCAGGCTGGATGAAGAAAAATGCACCGGCTGCGGCGTCTGTGTGGCGGCCTGTCCGGGCCTGGCCATTACGGTAATCAACAAGGGATACGGTCCGTCGGAGACCAGCATCGACTTTCCGTTTGAGTACCTGCCGCTGCCGGCGGTGGGAGATCAGGTGGAAGCGGTGAACCGTTTCGGCCAGGTGGTCTGTGCCGGACGTATCCTGGCGGTGAGAAAGTCGGAGGCGTATGCGGGAACCGCGGTGGTCAGCATGGCGGTGCCCACAGAATTTGCGGATGAAGTGCGCAGCATGAAGCGGCTGCCGCGGTAGGAGGGGATAAGATGGATAACGATATTATTATCTGCCGCTGCCAGGAAGTCACCAGGCAGGAAATCCTGGATGCCATTGCAGATGGAGCGGTGACAGTGGACGGCGTAAAGAGAAGAACCAGAGCCGGGATGGGACTGTGTCAGGGGAAAACCTGCCAGCGGCTGGTGGCCAAGCTGATTGCGGAGCAGACCGGCAGGCCCATGGCGGAAATCCTTCCTCCCACCAGCAGAATGCCGGTCCGCCCGGTGAAAATCGGAATCATAGGAGGGGCCAGGGATGAGTAAGGACGCAGATGTGATCGTAATCGGCGGAGGCGTCATCGGAAGCTCCGTGACTTACCAACTGGCAAAGCTGGGGAAAAAGGTGCTGCAGATCGAGAGAGAGGATCTGACCCGGGGCGCGGCTGGAGCCACTGACGGCGTGGTGGGATACCACACAAAAAAGCCGGGGCCTCAGATGGAACTGGCTATCCGCAGCATCGCCATGTTTGAGCATCTTTCAGAAGAACTGGGAATGGACATCGAGTACGGCCTCCACTGCGGCGGTATGCAGCCGGTGGAGGATCAGCTGCAGTGGGACATTCTCTCGGAAATCGTAAAGGAACAGAAAAAAAGCGGCGTGGATATCCGGATGATCGGGATCGAGGAGGCCAGGAGGCTGGAGCCCATGCTGGCGGAGGATCTGAAAGGCGCGCTTTATTCCCCCACGGGAGGCAAGGTAAATCCCATCCGGCTGACGCTGGCTTTCGCGAAAGCGGCAAAGCGTCTGGGAGCGGCGCTTTTTACGGAGACAGAGGTGACGGGGCTTCAGATGGAGGGATGCCGGGTAACCGGCGTGGTGACCACAAAGGGCAGCTTTACGGCAGACGCGGTGGTAAACGCCTGCGGCGCCTGGGCTGCAGCCATCGGGAAGATGGCGGGGCTGCAGATTCCCATTCTTCCCAGAAAAGGCCAGCTGATTGTTACGGAACCGGTGGGGCCGTTTATGGAGGTTACCCTCCAGTGCGCCCGTTACAATGTGATTAAATTCCGGCCGGAAGCGGTGGATGACCCGGCGGCCTTAAAACTGGGAAATTCTCTCAGCATCGAGCAGACCAGGGACGGCGGGCTGATTATCGGAGGCACCAGAGAGTTTGCGGGCTATGACCGGGGAAATACGCTGGAGGCCATCGAGACCATCCTGCAGCGGGCGGTACGGTTTTTCCCGGCGCTGAAGGATCTGTGCTTTATCCGGACCTTTGCGGGCCTTCGCCCCTATACGCCGGACGGTCTGCCGCTGATCGGCCCGGTGGAAGGGCTGGAAGGATTCTATATGGCGGCCGGACATGAGGGAGACGGAATCGCCCTGTCGCCCATAACCGGAAAATTGCTGGCGGAACAGATTGTTTACGGGGAGCCTTCCTATTCTCTCCGGGATTTTGATCCCAACCGGTTTCCGCTGAGGGAAGCGGTTTCGGATTTTTCCGCGGCCATGCAGTCATCAAAGAAAGGAGGGGCTGCCTGTGATTAAAGTGGTGATTCCCATTGCGGTGCTGCTGTTTATCATCCTGTGCAAGAAGCTTCCCAAAATCGGGGGCAATATCTATGTGGCTCTGATGGTGACAGGAGTACTTTCGCTGCTGATGGGCGGCGTATTTGCTCCGGCCCGCTGGATCGGCGCCTGGGTCGACGGACTGGACCGGATTTCCTGGGTGATCTGCCTGTCTATTTTCGGCAGTATTTACGCGGAGACACAGGTGCAGCTGGGAACCATGGACACGGTGATGGGGGCGCTGAAATCCCGGTTCTACAATTCGCCCCGGATTCTGGTGGTCTGCGTGGTGCTGTCCCTGGTGGTGGCGGGATCGCTGCTGGGCGACGCGGTGGCAGCCTCCACGGTTATCGGCGTGCTGACCATCGGCGTGCTCTCTTCCATCAACCTGTCGCCGGAGAAAATCTGCTGCATTATCGTGGCGGGCGCATCCATGGGTTCCATCATGCCCCCGATTTCCCAGGCTTTTGCCCTGTCTTCTTCTCTGGTGGGCTCGGATCCGGATTCCACCATCCGGTATGGATACATAACGGTGCCTCTGATCGTGCTGGTGGTGACCACTTACATGGTGCTGTTCTTCATCAAGGGCCATCCGGTGATCCGGGAATACGACGAAAACGGCAATGAGATCACCAGCCGGGAGGCGGCCATGCAGATTCTGAAAAAAAACTGGAAATCGCTGATTCCCCTGGGAATCCTGGTGGTGGTGATTCTGTTTCGGACCATTACCAACGAGAAGATCCATTTTGATCTGGTTCCCGATCTGCTGTCCCAGATCAATTTCATCACCATTGATGACACCAGTATTTCCTTTTATGAGTGGCTGAATAATCTGACAGTGTTCAAGGGACTGGCCAACGGAATCGTGCTTTCCATTATTCTGGTAACAGTGATTTCCTTCTGCTTTAAGAAGGTGTGGGTCAACGCCAGGGAAACCCTGAATAACGGTCTTGCCAAAGTGAAGACCACGGTGCTTCTCCAGGTGTGCGCGGCATTTATGCTGGGATGTTTTTACGCGGGAGGTCAGGTGGACGCGGTACAGGAATTTGCCATGGGCCTGAATTCCAATGTACTGAAGATCGGCGGCGCGGCGGCCATGATGCTGATGGGCATGCTGACCGGCTCCCAGTCCACGGCTCAGAACGTGGTATTCACCTTTTTCGGCCCCGCTCTGGTGGCTGCCGGACGGAGTCTGGATTACACAGCTGTGGCCGGCGCGCATCTGGCGGCTGCAGGCATGGGAATGCCGCCGGTGGATCTGACCACTTTTGTGGTGGCGGGCATTGTGGGCGGTATTCTGGGAAAGAAAGTGGATCCGCTGAAATCCATGCTGTACATGCTGCCCATGTGTATCTGCATGGCGGCCGTAGGTTTTGTGTTTATGTATATCTGATCCTTCCGGCAGGCAGATTATTTGAAAATGCCGGGCGGGTCGGTTAAAGAGAGGTGTTGCATATGGCAGGAATTAAACAGGAGATAACTGAAATCGTAGGAAACACACCACTTCTGCGGATGAGACGGCTGGAGGAAAAGAAGCAGATGAAGGCGGCCATTCTGGCAAAGCTGGAGTATCTGAATCCTACGGGCAGCGTTAAAGACCGGGCGGCGTTGTACATGATCCGGGACGCGGAAGAGAAAGGCCTTTTGCGGGCAGGAGGCACGATTATTGAGCCAACCTCGGGAAATACAGGAATCGGACTGGCGGCCATCGCGGCGGCGAAGGGATACCAGGTGATCCTCACCATGCCGGAAACCATGTCCCAGGAGCGGAGAAATATGCTGAAAGCCTACGGGGCCCGGCTGGTTCTGACGGAAGGCTCTCTGGGGATGGCCGGAGCAGTGGCAAAGGCGGAGGAGCTTCATAGGGAAATTCCCGGAAGTATCATCGCCGGTCAGTTTGATAATCCGGCCAATGCCAGGGCGCACCGGGAGACCACCGGGCCGGAGATCTGGAGGGATACGGAAGGCCGCGTGGACATTCTGGTGGCTGGCGTGGGTACCGGGGGCACCCTTACCGGCACCGGGGAATATCTGAAGGAGAAAAATCCGGCCATTCAGGTGGTGGCGGTGGAGCCGCAGGCTTCGCCCCTTCTGTCCAGGGGACGGAGCGGAAGCCACGGAATTCAGGGAATAGGGGCGAACTTTATTCCGCAGGTGCTGAACCGGGATATTTATGACCAGGTGATTGCCGTGGGAGACAAGGATGCCATCAACTGGGCAAAGGCCATTGCCAAAAATGAAGGAATCCTGGTGGGAATTTCCTCCGGCGCGGCCATGTATGCCGCGGCCCGGCTGGCGGAAATGGAGGAAAACGCAGGGAAAAACATCGTGGTAATTCTGCCGGACAGCGGGGACCGCTATTATTCGACAGCATTGTTCCTGTAAAATGGAGTACAGCCGTATGAAACGGCGGAAAGGAAGAGAATTATGGAATTTGAAACATTGCAGAAAGATATGGTGGCGGCCATGAAGGCCAGGGACAAGGTGAGAAAGGATGGAATTTCCTCTCTGATTTCGGCGGTGAAGAAAGCGGCCATTGACCAGGGATGCCGGGATGATATCCGGCCGGAGCTGGTGGATCAGGTAATTTTAAAGGAATTGAAAACGGCCAAGGAGCAGCTGGATACCTGTCCGGATTCCAGAGCGGATCTGAAGGAGGAGTATCAGGCAAGATATGATATTATCAATGAGTATGCGCCAAGCCTCATGACGGCTCAGGAGGTGAAGGTATTTCTCGAGGAAAAATTCGCGGAGGTTTTAGCCACGAAGAACAAAGGGCAGATCATGAAAGCAGTGATGCCCCAGCTGAAAGGGAAAGCGGACGGCAAGGTAATTAACCAGGTGGTGGGAGAGCTGTGCAGCTGAGCCGGATCCCTTTATGGCCATACGGCCATTTTTAAGGAAACCCTGAAGGATCCCTTTATGGCCATCCGGCCATTTTTAAGGAAACCGTAAGGATTTATTAGTTTGTTGGAAATGTCTGACAGGGAAAAATTTGTTATACTCTCTTTGGGTTCCTCTTTGCCGGGACGGGACCCGGTAAGGCTGACTGATGTCTGGAGACAGGTGAGCCGGAATTATGGAAAGGGAGGGCCGCGGCTGTGGTCATTCCTGCCCAAAGGAGAGTGTAAGAAATGATAAAAAACATACTGGAGTATCTGGAGGCATCCGCCGGAAGATACCCTGACAAGACAGCATTTGCGGATCAGGAGCGTTCCTGTACGTTTGAGGAACTTCTGAAACGGGCACACAGGATCGGCAGCGGGCTGGCCGGGAGAATTCCTCCCCGCCGTCCGGTGCCTGTTCTGATGGAAAAAGGTGTGGATACCATCGCTGTCTTTATGGGAATCGTCTGCGCAGGATGCTTTTATACGCTTGTGGATATCCGGCAGCCGGAAACCAGGATCCGGCAGATCCTGGCTGCGTTGGAGACGGAGACGGTGATCTCCTCCAGAGCTTATGCCGTCCAGCTGGAGAAGATGGGATTTTCAGGACAGGTGCTGTGGCTGGAAGAATTGGATGCTGTGCCGGCCGATGAGGCACTTCTGAAGGAAATCCGCAGCGGGGCCAGAGATACGGATCCGTTATATGGGATTTTTACTTCCGGCTCCACCGGAGTTCCCAAGGGAGTGGTGGTGTGTCACCGGTCAGTGATTGATTTTATTGATCATTTTACAGAGCTGTTCGGGATTACCC
>DSTMR04002__coassemble_1044_pt1 | contig 22931 bp, 19 predicted proteins | sample DSTMR04002__metabat2_low_PE_006 | metagenome-assembled genome bin DSTMR04002
CTGTGTTCCGGCGGTCCCCGGTCTGGAAAATGCCGGCGCCGAGTTCTTTGCCGGGGAAGTGGAAGAGCTGTCCGGGCTGGACCGGGTGATCGGCCTGGCGGAGGTGATGGATTTTCTGGCGGTAATCCACGGGGAGGACCGGATGATGGACATCATTGATGTGATGGACAAAAAGGGGCTGTACCTGCAAGGACACGCGCCCTACGTTTCCGGGCGGATGCTCTCCGCCTATCTGTGCGGCGGCCCCAACACCTGCCATGAAACCAGAGACCGAAAAGAAGCGCTGGAAAAGCTCCGCAGCGGCATGTTTGTGGATGCCCGGGATTCTTCCATTACCAAAAATGTGCAGGAGGTTTATGAGGGGGTTAAGGGCGTCCGCTTCTTTGATCATCTCTGCCTGTGTACCGATGACCGGGAGGCTGACGACATCCTCCATGTAGGCCATATGAACGATGTGGTGCGGTCAGCCATCCGCTGCGGCATGGATCCGGTGACCGCCATCAAGAGCGCCACCCTCAATACTGCCCGGGAGATTCACCTGGAAAATCTGGGTGCCATTGCCCCCGGCTATGTGGCGGATCTGCTGCTGGTGGATGATCTGACGGAGCTGAAACCCAGTCACGTATTCTTTGGAGGAAAACTGGTGGCCAGGGACGGAAAACTGACTGTGGAAATTCCTCACCGTGAGTATCCGCTGGAGAAGGTCAATACCATGTGTGTAAAAGAACTTTCCCGGGAGGATTTTGTCATCCACACGCCTGTGGAAAACGGTACCGTAACCGTCCATGTGATGGAGTATCCGGACCTTAACCTCTCCTCCACCCTGCTGACCACCGCTCAGCTTCCGGTAAAAAACGGAGAGGTATGCCTGGAAGGTGAGGACCTGAAATTCGTGGCGGTGGTGAACCGGCACAAAGGCCACGACACCATCGGGCTGGGAATTGTCAAAGGCTTCGGCACCACCTGCGGCGCGCTGGCCTCCACCGTGTCCCACGACAGCCACAATCTGACCATCGTCTATGACACTCCGGAAAACGCGCTGCTGGCGGCCAACGCCCTGATTCAGTGCGGCGGCGGTATGAGCGCCGTAAAAGACGGGAGCCTGCTCCATGTGCTAGAGCTTCCTCTGGCGGGACTGATCTCCCTGAAGGAAGCCAAAGATCTGGCCGAGGACAGCCAGAAGATGAAGGAGGCCAACCGGGCCCTGGGACTGACCGGAATGGAAAATCCCCTGCTCCGGATCGTAACACTGGCCCTCCCGGTGATCCCCAACATAAAGATGTCGGACCTGGGGATGGTGGATGTTCTGAAAAAAGAATTCATTCCCATGTTCGCGGAGTAACCCCCGCAAGGGTGTTTAAAACCAGACAAAGAAAAGAGGAGGCAGCGCTGCCCGGCGGCAGTTCTGCTTCCTCTTTTCTTTGTCTGCAGGGTCTTTAGAACTCCCAGAGTTCTCTGGCCTCTTCATCGAACTCTTCATCCCGGAAAAAAGTTTTCCGATCCTTCTCCCCGATAGGCCTCAGTACGCGGCAAGGACTTCCCACAGCCACCACATTGGCGGGAATATCCTTCGTCACAACGCTTCCGGCACCAATCACAGAATTTTCTCCGATGGTCACTCCCGGCAAAATCACCACGTTGGCCCCAATCCAAACGTTCCGTTGGATATGAACCTCCTTATTATACTGAATACCGTCTTTCCGAAGCTGCGGCAGCACCGGATGACCCGCGGTGGCGATGGTCACATTGGGTCCGAACATCACAGCATCACCGATATAAACCTCTCCGTCATCCACCACTGTGAAATTAAAATTGGCATATACCCTGTTCCCCATATGAATGTGATGGCCGCTCCAGTTTGCGTAGAAGGGAGGCTGTATAAAACATCCCTCTCCGCACTCGGCAAACATTTCCTGCATCCAGGCATTGCGCTCCTTTTCCGCATCCACCGGCAGATCATTGAACTCCTTCAGCCTGCCCAGATACGGATACTGTTCCCGGAGAATATCCTCATCGCCCGGATCATAAATCAATCCTGCCATCATACGTTCTTTCTGTGTCATTTTACTTTCTCCTTTAGCTCGGTAATTTTTCTGGCCTGACCGCGAAAACGATTGCTCTACATTCTCTGCCAGGTGAGCACCGCTTGTATCGACGAGGTTACTCCCTCACCTGTATTCGGATTCTGCACAGAATAAATCAGATCCACCAGAAACAGGCACACCAGCACTGCAGCCACCGCAATCCGGATCTTTTTCGGAATCCGCAGAAACAGTTCATCCAGATATGGCCCCACAAAATACAGAATCACCATACATCCTATGGCAAATACGAGAAGGCCTTCCAGACAGATTCTTCCGTGCAGATTCATAAAATTCCCGGTATAATCCCACCACTTCAGCTTCATGGTTTTCCACAGAACAGCGGCTGTAACGTACTCCAGAATACCTGACATCACAAAAGATGCCGCGAACACCGTCATAGGACGTTTCACCAGCCGGTGGAAAAGAAACAGGGCTAAAACACCTCCTGTTCCATAAATAGGCAGCCAGGGGCCAAACAACATACCCCGATTAACAAATCTTCCATCTGAGAACAGATGCAGAGATACCTCCCAGATCCATCCGATCATGGAAAACGCGAAGAAAAACATAAAATAGGACAGAAGTGAATACTTTCTGACCACATCCACCTGCAGAAATCCGCCAAAGTATACCGGCATAGGAAACAGGCGGTCCTGATAATCCGCTCCCTGGCCCACAGCCACCATTCCCTCCGGCAAACTCTCATACAGCTTTCTGCTGCCGTCCTCCTCCGTATAAAGACGGTAATAAATCCGTCCGGAGATTCCGTTTTCAAAGGGGTTCACCACATAGCTTTGGGCTACCAGCGTATGATCTGTCTCCAAAGGATCCAGATAATAGTCGCAAAGCAACTCCCAGCCATCCATCTTCTCCTCAATGGCCTTTTTCCTCAAAGCGAAATACAACTCCGCAAAAACCGCAGTGGAATATGGATTCAGCCAGAAAATATCCACCAGGCCCAGAGTCAGGGCATTCGCGATAAACAACGGCAGAAAACTCATCTCCAGCACGAAAGCGCGCCACTTGCTCCCGTTCATCATCTGCCTGGACAGAAGAAACACCTGTTTTCTGTCCGCAGCAGGGTTTTCCGCCAGAATATACGGCACCATCATATAAGAATATGATTTGATCAGTCCTCCCACAATGGTCAGACTCCAGAGAACCGTATAAACTGTTTTCAGCAGCATCACCACTGCCTGATTTCCCACATGCTTCACCCGAAAGGGGAAGAAAATTCTTCTGAGATCCGTACTGTAATACCGATGGTTCTCCATAAAGAACCGGCATCCTCCCAGTACCAGAAGATTCTTCAGAAACATCCAGATCAGTACCGTGAGGATTACTCCAAGAAAAATCACGAGGGCAGATCCAATGGCATCCCGGAACACCATCTGATTAATTCCGTTGATAATTCCGTATACAATGGAATCAGATGAATTGATATTATTCACGAAAAATCCGATGACACCATTATATTCCTTCTCCACCTGATCTGACTTTCTTACATACTGATCTTCCAGTCCCCGGAACAGCTCTCTGATAATCTGAATGTTGGATTTTCCCTGTTCCAGCCGAATCTCCACCGGCATATCCTCCGGGAGGATCGCATCCGCGTCCGTGCTGTCTGTCTTGTTCTGCTCCATTGTAAAGGCAATTCTCTGATCAATACCTTCAATCACGGAAAAGGGATTTCCAAACAAGCCTGTAGTAAACGTAAGGATAAGGCAGATGATCACACAGCGCCAGTAGTTATGGCGGAGACACTTTTTCGCATTTGTCTTCAGTTGTTTTCTTTTCCACATATCTTTTTACCGATGGTCTCCCAGGAAAAACAGAGCCACTGTTCCCGGACCGGAATGAGTACCGATGGTTGCCCCGATCATATTGATCAGGAAATCCTGATAGCCGAAACGTTCCTGAACCAGCTGTTTTACAAATTCCGCATCCTCCAGACAGTCCCCATGGCTGATGAAGATTTTTGTCTGCCTGTCTCTGAAGCTTCCGATTCTTTCCTCCATCATGTCGACCAGCTTAATCAGCGATTTTTTCCGTCCTCTTACTTTTCCCAGCGGAATCAGATGGCCTTCATTGTCCACATGCAGTACCGGTTTGATATTGATCATGGTCCCCAGGACAGCAGCTGCTTTAGATACTCTTCCTCCCCGGTAAAGGTGATTCAGATCATCCACTGTAAACACATGGCAGAAATTCAGTTTATGTTCTTCAAGCCATCCGGCAATTTCTTCCATATCTTTGCCCGCTTTTTTCATCTCCACGGCATAGTCCACAAAAAGTCCCTCACCCAGAGAAGCACACAGAGAATCCACCACCGTGATTTTTCTGTCCGGATAGATCTCCTTCAGCTCATTTGCCGCGATCCGCGCACTGTTGCAGCTGCCGCTTAAGCCGGATGAAAACGCCAGATGCAGAATGTCATTTCCCTCGTCCAGAAGCGGCCGCCAGGTTTCCATAGTTTCCTCCACATTTGCCTGAGATGTGGTGGGCATGGATCCCTGACGCATCTTCCTGTAAAATTCTCCCGGATCCATCTCCGCATTTTTCTGATAATTTTTCCCATCCATCGTATAGGACAAAAACAGATATTCGATCTGATTCTTTTTATAGTAATCATAAGGAAGATCCGCTGTATTGTCTGTGGTAATCACAAAATTTCTCATTCCTTTTTCTCCTTTCATTGTTTGGGCCGCCCGGTCATAAAGGAACCCCCTCGGTTCTGTCTCTGTTCTGCAGCTTTTATATATTATAGCATGGCCGCTTCTACCGTCTCAACTGCTTTTTTCATCTGAGGATCCCGGGACAGCCACTCCTCCTGGGATAAATCGGAAAAATCGAAATCCGATTCCAACGGCTCCTGATCTTCAGTCCATTCCACTTCCACATCCGGCGTAATACCGGTGCCATGAATGTTGATTCCGCTGGGCGTGTAATATTTGGCGATGGTAAGTTTTACGGCGCTTCCATCCTCGAGAGCATAGGTTTCCTGGACAATACCCTTGCCGAAAGTGGTGGTTCCCACCAACGTCCCCACCTGATAATCCTTCACGGCTCCGGCAAAAATTTCCGCCGCACTGGCACTGTTTTCATTGATCAATACTGTCAGCGGTATCTGAATCGGCGTATTTCCTTCCCCGGTATGCTCCACCCGGTTCCCATCCTTATCTTCTGTGTACACAATCAATCCTTCCGGAAGAATCTGCTCCAGCGTGCTGCAGACCGCATCCAGAAGTCCTCCGGGGTTATCGCGCAGATCAATAATCAGCCCCGACATTCCCTGCTCCTGAAAAGACTGATACAAAGTTTCAAACTGTTCCGGCGTTCCATCCGTAAATCTTGAAATCCTGATGTATCCAATCTGGTTCTCCAACATTCTGCCGGTGACCACTGTCATTTCAACCTCTGCGGCCTGTACGGTCACAGTGACAGGTTCTTCACTCCCCTCTCTCAGCAGCGTCAGAGTCGCTTCCTCTCCATTCTGCAGAAGACTGGCCAGCTGATCCAGCTCCATATCCGCAATGGTTTCCCCGTTCAGTTCCAACAGCTGATCTCCGGCCTGAATCCCGGCTTCCTGGGCCGGGCTGTCCTGATAAACCTCCTGTACTGTTACTTCACCCGTCTCTGTATCTTTCATCATGGACAGGCCGATTCCCTGATATTTTCCTTCTGTGGACTCCATCAGATCCTGATACTGCTCGGGAGAATAATACCCGGAATACGGATCTTCAAGGCTGGCTACCATACCTGCATACATACCTTCCGCCATAAGGTCCTCATCCACGCCGTCCAGGTATTTTTCTTCCATCAGGCGCTGAATCGTCACCGCTTTCCTTCCGGTTTCACCGGAAATCGCCGAATCTGAAAAAGGAAATACGCCATAATACAGATAATATCCTCCGCACAAAACCAAAAAAGCGGCCGCCACCCCCAGAAGAACTCCCCCGATAAATGTCTTTTTTTTATCACTCATTCTTATTCCTCCTGATACCTCCGCCGTTATCCTCCGGGAAAATCCGGAGACCATACATTCAAACAAGCGTTGTTTCTGTCATAAAGGAAGCTCCAAAAGATGAACGATCATCTTCTGAAGCTTCTTCGTCTGTTTAGTATATTCCGTTAAAAAACCGCTTATACCTTCAGGTGCTTTCTTATGGTAATGATACTTCCAAAGAGTCCGATTCCCATCCCCAGCACCAGACCTACCGGAGCAAGCACCTCGAAGACCTGATTCACGTTGAGGAACTGAATCACGCTTGTAAGAACACTGAACCTGGTAAGTATGTATTCCACCACCCGGTTGTACAGCACATACAGAAGCGCCAGCGGAATAATGGATCCGATCAGGCCGATAATGATTCCTTCGATGAGGAATGGGGCCCGTACAAAAAGGTTGGTAGCTCCAATCAGTTTCATGATACCGATTTCCTCCTTACGGATGGAAATACCGATGGCCACCGTGTTGCTGATCAGGAACACAGCTACGCAAAGCAGAATCAAAATGATGGCGATGGAAATATAGCTCACCAGCCGGTTAAAGGTGGAAAGCGTTGTGGTCGCCCCCTGCAGCTGGTTGACTGTGCGAACCCCGTCCATCGCTTCGATCTCCTGGACAATTCGGTCCTGATTTTCAATATTGTCTACATATACCGTATAACTGGAGGACTGAGCAAGCGGATTGTCGTTGCTGAATCCCTCCTTGTACATCTCCTCGTCATCCAGGCTACTGAAATAATACTGGCTGAACTCCTCCCAGGCCTCATCCGCCGATATGTACTTCACACCTGTAACACCCTGCAGATTTTCAATCTGCGTGCCGATGGCATCGATGGATGCCTGATCCAGCCCGTCATCAAACATGACGGTTACGCCCACATTCTGCTCCACGGACTGAACGATATAGCGAAAGTTAATCACAATGGAAAAAAACAGTCCGAATAGAAAAATACACGCTGTCATGGTTGCAATGGAAGCCAGGGAGAACATGAAATTTCTCCAGATATTCTTTATTCCCTGCCTGGCACTGTAGCCGATCGTACTAATTCTCAATGTATTCACCTTCCTGTTCGTCACTGATCACCACGCCCTTGCGCATGGTAATCACACGTTTTTTGAATGCGTTCACAATCTCACGGTTGTGGGTTACCACCAGAACCGTAGTTCCCCGCTCGTTGATCTCCTCCAGCAGCTTCATAATCTCCAGTGAATTCTTGGGATCCAGATTTCCGGTGGGCTCGTCGGCCAGCAGAATATTTGGCCGGTTCACCAGCGCCCTGGCCAATGCCACGCGCTGCTGCTCACCTCCGGACAGCTCTCTGGGAAATGATTTGTACTTCTCGGCAAGTCCCACCAGGGTCAGAATCTCCGGCACCCGCTTCTTGATCACACGGTTGGGCCGTTCGATTACCCGCTGGGCAAATGCCACATTCTCATATACGTTTCTGTCCTTCAGAAGACGGAAATCCTGAAATACCACGCCTACGCCGCGGCGATACTTGGGAATCTGTCTTCTTTTCAGTTTGCCAAGATCCTGATCATTGACCTTGATCGTGCCGGATGTGGGATCCAGCTCCTTCAGCAGAAGCTTGATCAGCGTGGACTTTCCCGATCCACTGTTTCCCACGATGAACACGAACTCCCCTTTTTCGATGTTCAGCGACACATCATTCAGAGCAGGCTGTCCCTTTGCGTAGGACTTGCTCACATTCTCCAGTGTAATCATTATACTCCTCCTGTACTGACTGCTAATAATCCAGTGTTTCCATGTACTTCATGTACCGTACCACCATCAGCGCGATCTTAAACGTAATGGCGTCCTCAAAAACACGCAGATCCAGGCCGGTGCTCTTCTGAAGCTTATCCAGCCGGTATACCAGCGTATTTCTGTGAATATACAGCTGACGCGAGGTCTCCGATACATTCAGGCTGTTCTCAAAGAACTTGTTGATGGTGGTCAGCGTCTCTTCGTCGAAATCATCCGGCGACTTATTCTCAAAGATCTCCTTGATAAACATCTTGCACAGAGGAATGGGCAGCTGATAAATCAGGCGTCCGATTCCCAGAGAGCTGTAGGCGATAATCTCCTTTTCATCAAAGAAAATCTTGCCCACATCCAGCGCCATCCGCGCCTCCTTATAAGAACGGGAGACTTCCTTCAGTTCCCTCACTATGGTTCCGTAGGCGATGTGATGGCCAGCCCCTTCCGCCCCAAGCGCCGCCGCGCCTAAAATGCCTCTGGCGATCTGCTCCATCTGTTCATACCCGTCATCCGGTCCCACTTCTTTTACGATGATAATACTCTTCTCATCCACCGCGGTGATAAAATCTCCGCTTTTCCCCTGGAAAACTCCCTTGACATTTTCCAGGACATTATAGTCCTTTCCCGGACTTACTTCCAGAATAAAAACCACACGCCGGACATCAGGCTCGATGTGAAGCTTCTTGGCCCGGTTATAAATATCCACCAGCAGCAGATTATCCAGCAGCAGGTTCTTAATGAAATTATCCTTATCGAACCGCTCCTTATACGCCACCAGCAGACCCTGCAGCTGAAAAGCCGCCAGTTTTCCCACCATGTAGCTGTCCTCATTGCCCCCTGCGGCAATCAGTACATACTCCAGGCGGTGTTCATCATACACTTTGAAAAACTGAAGATCCCGGATCACCTGGCTGTCCGCCTGGGACTCCGCAAATGTCACAATCTCTCCGGAGCCAATCTCCTGATCCTGAAACGTAGAAGCAAGGATCTTTCCCTCAGTATCCGCCACGCTGAAATCCATTCTGGAAATCCCCCTCAAACCCTCTATGGTACTTTGAAGGATCTGGTTTGAAATCATAATCATACCTTCTTTCTTCCCGCAGTTGTTTTCACAGTCTTTGCCAATTACCCCCAAAGCAAAGTCTCTTATCGTATATTCTAATATAGTTCATTAAAAAAAGAAAGAGAAAATGTAATAATTTTAACATTTTCACAATATTTTAAGAAATATAAGCGTCTGTCAACAATTTTCTTCAATCTGTTTCATAAGATAATTTCCTACAATCCGTGAAAAATTTGATATATCGCGGATATAGGCGAAATCTTTTCCGAAGATTTTCTTTTCCGCTTCCAGGTCTTTCTCCTCCCCGGCAAAAACTCCCAGAACAGACACTCCCAGATTTCTCAGCCGGCGCACCTCCGTTCCCGTATCCGTCACCGCGTATTCCCCGTAATAAGGCTGGGGATTTCTGGCATTGGGCCGGTTCAGGATCACATCGTAGGGCCTTCCATCGCTGAGGATAATCAGGATTTTCCGTTCCTCCTGGCGGGCCAGAAGTCCCTGAGCCGCCGCCCGGATGGCCAGTCCGTCCCGGTTGTTGGAGGATGTGGTGAAAGAAAAGATCCTTTCATTGGCCGACCGGTCCTCATCGTACTCCCGGAACCGCTGGAGGATGGTGTGGTCCCAGAAGGTACAGAAACTCATGACCCGCTGAGGAATCTGCACCTGGCTGAGGGCTTCCATGAGAATATAGGCCTGCAGCGCCACTTTCTCCTGGCGCACCCGCTGGGAACCGCTGGCGTCGATCAGCACGTCCACCACAAAATCCTGTCCCTCCTGGCCGATGGTCTGCGTAAACAGCCGCGCGTCCCGGCTCCTTCCCACCCGCCACAGCCGCTGGGGCTTCAGGGTTCCCCGGTCACTGATCACCTCCTGGGTTTCATCCCGCAGCACCAACGACTTTTTCAGAATTTCCGAAAGGATGGCGATATTTCTTTTTACCACCCGGTGGTTGTCGTAATAGGCGTAGCGGTTTTTGTCCCTCTGCTTCCTGGCGTATTCCAGCTGATAATTGCGCCGCACAGGATTTGCCAGAATTCCATCGGTGAAATACAGGCCGCAGTCCCCGTGAATTCCCTTGCACAGCTGAAAATTCAGCCGTTTTTCTTCCACCGGATTCAGATACGTCTTCCCGAAATTCAGTTCAATGTAGGAGTAAACCTTCTTCAGATCTTCCTCACTGATCCTCTGTACCCGGGGCCCCTGCGCCTTCTTCCGTTCCTTCTCCCCCTCCGATGCCGCCGTCTGGGTCATCTGCCGGCTGATTTTTTCCAGATACGCCTCAAAATTGTCCTCGTACATCTCCTCGGAGAGATAGTCCCGCCAGTCATATTCCGCCAGTTCTTCCATGGTCACGGCCAGCACCCGGGAAAGATCCCCCCGCCGCGCCTCAAAATCCGGATCCACCCAGGCGTTATAGCACTGATCGATCTTCCGTATCACCGTCATGGTATCCGGGGCCTCCCGCAGTTCCTTCAGACTGTCCATCTGGCCGCGAAGCTTCTTCTCGGCAGCGTCATCCCCGGTCAGCGCCTGGCGCATCATGGCGATCTGCAGCCGTCCCAGGCTGTTTTTCACCAGCCGGTCAAAATCCTGATCCAGCACCTGCTCATAGGCCTTTCTCCGGATCCCGTCCACACCCTTTCTCTCCCGGGCGATCCGCCGGCCCACCGCCTCTTCCATGCAGAGCTGTGTGATCTCCATCAGCGGCCCTTCCCGGGCTTCCAGAAATACTTTTTTCACCAGATACATGCTCAGGGCTTCCCTGTCAAAATACCGGGCGAAGGCTCCCTGCTTGATTCCGTCATACAGGGCCACATACCTGGCTTTGAGAAACCCCTCCACATCCGGACGGATGTCCAGGGTATAATCCCCGCAGACTGTCCAGACCAGATTCCGGATCCGGTTGGCAATCTCCATCTGACGTTCTTCCATGTATTTCACCTTCCTTCCCGCTGCGGCAGGCTACGCAAAGATATCCTCCCGGCTCCAGTCCTCGGGAATCCGGGTCATCACCACATCCTCCACGATCTCCCGCTCAAACTGATCAAAGCACTTGTTCACCACGCCCATCCGGATGGAAAGCAGCGGGGAAAGCCCCTGCTCCATGGTACCTACCGCCGCCAGCAGTCCCCGAAGGTCCAGAGCCCGGGTGGAAATTTCCCCGTTTTCCGCCTTGGTCTGCAAATCCAGAAACAGTCCCACGAACTGCTCGATGGCCTCCTTCTTTCCGTTGGGGAAGGTGGTCTTTAAAATCTGCGTCAGCGTCTCTTCGTTCTGATCCGGCATATCGATAACCAGGAACCGGGACACCAGGGCTTCGTTCAGCTCCTTGGTACCCGCGTATCCGTAATTCATGGTGCCGATGAACCGGGCGGCCGGATGCAGATCAATTTTATCGTACCCAGGCACATCGATGCTTCTCCGGTAATCCAGCGTGGCATGCAGCACGGAAACCGCGTCATTTTTGGCCATGTTGATCTCATCCAGGATACCAAAACCGCCGTACTGGGCACAGCGGTAAATGCTGCCCCGGCGCAGCTGCACCTGATTATCCACAAAGGTATCGGTACCGATCAGTTCCGCGCTTCCCACATTCACATGGAAAGAGATATTATAGGAAGGGCGGCCGAAAAGATAGGCCAGATTCTCTGCCAGCACATTTTTCCCCGTGGCTTTGGAACCGGTGAGCAGAAGATTTTCCCCGTTCAGCAGCGCGGCGATCCCCATCTCCAGAATTTCCTTTCCGTAAAAAGGCATCTGCGGTCTGTTCACCCGGTACGCCACTGCCGGATCCACAGGATAGGAGCTGCGGAATTCCTCCAACGCCCGGATCAGTGACGGCCGGATCTTCTGCTCCTCCAAAAATTCCAGTTCTTTTACCATAACTTCTCCCTTCTTGTCTGTTTTTGTATTCACAATTTGTTCATTTTTCTTTAAAAATACATTCACTTTGGCAACATGAATTCTTCATTTCTAAAAGATATAATAATATCATCAAAAGAAACAGCAGCTAATTACTTTTAATAAACTTTTTCATAATAGTGGCAGGACCTTCACAGGTTGCTGCCACCCTCCTTTTTAAGAGGGAACTCCTTCCGGGCCACCCGGAAACGAAAAACCCGCGGATATAAAAGAAACCGCCGCATCAGCAAGCCAGCAGACGGATCCTGCAAAAATACTTCCTGATGCAGCGGTTTTTTCATGTCCTTCTCCGTTGTTCTCCCGTCAGAAAATCTCCGCCTGTCTGCCCGCCGAAATCTCAGACTTCAAACAGAAGATCTCCGTAGGAGGGCATGGGCCACATCTCCTTGTCCACAATCATCTCCAGCTGATCCACCGGAGCCCGCAGTGCTTCCATAGCCGGACACACCTGACGATGATAATACTGTGCCTGATCAGCGCCTTCCTCCATCATGGAGGCGGCATCTGTACGCACCTTCAACTCCTCCAGCGCTTTTTTCGTCTCAGCCAGCAGCCGGGAGGTTTCCTTCAGCAGTCCGGTCTGCACACTCACATCAGCATCGCAGGCCGCGCGGACGGCGTTGATGGACTCCGCCAGCGACTGGGCGTACCGGATCACAGCCGGGATGATCTGCTTGCTGGCAATATCGATCATAGCTCTGGCCTCGATATTGATAGCCTTTGAGTAGGTCTCGTACTTCACTTCCATCCTGGATTCCAGCTCTGTCCTGGTGAATACCTTGAATTTCTCAAAGAGCTGTACCGACCGGTCTGTCACCAGAGCGGGAATCGCGTCTACCATACAGCCGATGTTGGGAAGTCCCCGGCGGCCGGCTTCCTTCACCCACTCCTCGGAATAGCCGTTGCCATTGAAAATGATGCGCTGATGTCTGGCGCAGTTTTCTTTAATCAGATCATGAACCGCCAGTTCGAAATCCTCCGCTTTTTCCAGTACGTCGCTGGCCTCCTGGAATGCTTCCGCTACGATGGTATTCAGCACCACGTTGGGAGAAGCCACAGAGTCTCTGGATCCCACCATACGGAACTCAAATTTGTTGCCGGTGAAGGCAAAGGGGGAGGTTCTGTTCCGGTCGGTGGCGTCCTTTGCCAGATCCGGCAGCGTTTTCACTCCGGTCAGCAGCTTGCCGCCCTTCAGGCTGTGATCCGCCATTCCCGTGCTCACCAGCTGATTTACCACATCCTCCAGCTGCTCTCCCAGGTAAATGGAGATGATAGCCGGCGGCGCTTCATTGGCTCCCAGACGGTGGTCATTTCCCACATCGGAAGCCGACTCTCTCAGAAGGTCCGCATGGCGGTCCACCGCCTTGATGATGCAGCTGAGCACCAGAAGGAACTGTACATTGTCATGGGGAGTCTTTCCGGGATCCAGCAGATTAATGCCATCATCGGTCACCAACGACCAGTTGTTATGCTTTCCGGAACCGTTTACGCCTGCAAACGGTTTTTCATGAAGCAGACAGCGAAGGCCATGTTCCTTGGCGATCCGTTTCAGAGTCTGCATGACAATCTGATTGTGATCCACCGCGATATTGGCCGGAGCGTAGATGGGAGCCAGCTCATGCTGGGCCGGCGCCACCTCATTGTGCTGAGTTTTGGCGGAAACCCCCATCTTCCACAGCTCCTCGTTCACATCCTTCATGTAAGAGGCAACCTTCTGACGGATGGCTCCGAAATAATGGTCATCCATCTCCTGTCCCTTGGGCGGCATGGCGCCGAACAGCGTGCGGCCGGTATAGATCAGGTCCTTTCTCTGCAGGAACTTCTCGCCATCCACCAGGAAATACTCCTGCTCCGCTCCCACGGAAGGCGTAACCTTTTTGGAGGTGGTATTGCCGAACAGACGGATGAGCCTCAGCGCCTCCCGGTTGATGGCCTGCATGGAGCGGAGCAGCGGAGTCTTCTGATCCAGAGCCTCTCCGGTATAGGAGCAGAAAGCCGTGGGGATGCAGAGAGTGGCTCCCGCCGCGTCCTGCCGGACAAATGCCGGGGAGGTGCAGTCCCAGGCGGTATATCCTCTGGCCTCAAAGGTGGCCCTGAGTCCGCCGGAGGGGAAAGAGGAAGCGTCCGGCTCTCCCTTAATCAGCTCTTTTCCGGAAAAGCTCATCAGTACCTTGCCGTCCGGCTTCGGCGCCGTGATAAAGGCATCGTGCTTTTCCGCCGTAACGCCGGTCAGCGGCTGAAACCAGTGTGTATAATGAGTGGCTCCCTTTTCAATGGCCCATTCCTTCATCTCATGGGCAATCACGTCTGCCATCTCCAGTGTCAGTTCCTTGCCTTCCTCGATGGTCTGCTTCAGATCCCTGTATACTTTCTTGGGAAGACGCGCCTGCATAACGGAATCGTTAAAAACATTTTCGCCAAAAATCTCGGTTACATTTATATAGTCGCTCATTCTCTTTTTCCTTTCATTCGTTCTGGCTCCACGGCCATAAAGGGAGCCTTCAGGGGTTCTGTACACAATGCCTTCGGTCGCTGCCGCCGGTGAACCACCCTGTGAATCGTCTTTGCTTTGCAGGAGAATGGATTTCCCTCTTTTCCCTCTGCAAGAGAAAAAGGCAGTCCACATCAGCTACGAGGTGGACTGCCCGGACTTGTTCACAAATTATGCCTGTCCAACAGAACCGAATAATTCCATTTTCTCTTTTACGGTAGCCTTGATGGCCTCGAAGCCGGGAGCCAGCAGTTTTCTCGGGTCATATCCTTTGCCCTGCTGATCTTTTCCTTCCTCGATGTACTTGCGGGTAGCCTCCGCAAATGCCAGCTGGCACTCAGTGTTTACGTTGATCTTGGAAACGCCCAGATCGATGGCCTTCTTGATCATGTCAGCCGGAATTCCGGTGCCGCCGTGCAGAACCAGAGGCATATCGCCGGTCAGCTTCTGGATGGCATCCAGGGTCTCAAAGCTTAATCCCTGCCAGTTTGCCGGATACTTTCCATGGATGTTTCCGATACCGGCTGCCAGGAAGTCGATACCCAGATCAGCAATCATCTTGCACTCGTTGGGATCCGCGCACTCGCCCATACCCACAACGCCATCTTCTTCACCGCCGATGGATCCAACCTCTGCTTCCAGAGACATTCCGTGCTCCGCGCAGATCTTCACCAGTTCTTTGGTTTTCGCAACGTTCTCCTCGATGGGGTAGTGAGAACCGTCAAACATAATGGAAGAAAATCCTGCCTCTACGCACTTCAGGCATCCTTCGTAGGTACCGTGGTCCAGATGCAGTGCAACCGGAACTGTGATTTTCAGCTCCTCCAGCATACCGTTCACCATGCCTACAACAGTCTTGAACCCGGTCATATACTTTCCTGCGCCCTCGGAAACTCCCAGGATCACCGGAGAGTTGCACTCCTGAGCGGTCAGCAGGATCGCCTTGGTCCATTCCAGATTGTTGATGTTAAACTGGCCAACCGCATAGTGACCAGCTTTTGCTTTTTTTAACATTTCTGTTGCTGATACTAACATACTCGAACCTCCTACGTTCACGATTTCAATTTCTTAATTATTATAACCCAACGCCGGAATAAATTCAATAGTCACCGGAATTTTTTGATTGCGTCCGTTTCGGTTCAGCCTTCCGGCTTATCTGTCACTTTGTACTCTATTCCTTCACCATTGCCTGCTGTTCCTGCTGGGGATTGAGCAAAATATCCAGCGCCTGTTTTTTATTGGTGATTTCCACCTGCGTATGTTCCCCGCCAAACTCCCCATCCAGGGTCCATGGAATACTTTCCAGGGATTCCAGCGTCAAACGGTCCGTTTTAAAAGCATCGATCATTTCCGTATTATCATTGGCATTCAGCAGTGACGCGATAATTTCGTTGAGTTCCAGCAAATTCTTGGGTTTTTTTATCAGCGTCACCTCAAACAATCCGTCATTCATCTCCACGCCGGAGCCTGTCAGATTTTTAAATCCTCCCACGGAATGAGAATTGGTGATCATTCCGTAGATATATTCCCCCTCCAGTAACCGGTCCTGAGTTTCCACCTTCATCCAATAAGATTTCACATCAAAAATCCTCTTGGCCCCTTCCATCACATAGGCCAGGTGTCCCAGCAGGTTTTTCAGATTCTGGCTGGTCTGATAGGATACATCCGTAAACAGGCCAAAAGCGGCAATATACACAAAAGTATCTCCGTTGAACGCCCCCACATCGCAGGAATACAGCTGTCCTTCCATGATGTCCCGGGCCGCCGCCACCATATCCTTGGAAATGTCCAGGCTGTTGGCAAAATCATTGGTACTGCCTGCAGGTATGTATCCCAGCGGAACTGCAGCTTTTTTTTCCATCAGAGCCGTAACTACCTCATCCAGCGTACCGTCTCCTCCGCTGCACACGATCAGGTCCATACCCTGTACCATCTCTTTCACCATCTGGTAGCCATCCTTGGGGCCCTGCGTGGGGTGTACCATCACCTCATAGCCGCCTTTCACAAAAGTATCAATGATGTCCAGAAGGTTATTTTTGATCTGCCCCTTCCCTGAGCGGGGATTAAACACAAAAAGCAGTCTCTTTCTCATACTACGGCTTCCTTTCCTATTCCTTCCCACTGCTGCGGTTTTTCACTTATTTTACACCATTTTATAATTTCGGGCAATCTTTCCTGATATTTTTATCCGCTTGGACACTCCGTTTCGGTCACTGCTCAACGTACACCGCCGGAACACAGCAATCTTCGCGGGACAGCGGAAGGCTGAACAGCAACCTTTTTTCATAATGTGACTTCGTCACTGTATTCTTCGGGAAAAATGTGATATTCTAACATCAGCAACAGAAACAACAATCATATCTTAAGAAAAGGAGATTTTATTATGGCAAATACATTTACAACCGCAAATTTCAACGAAGAGGTATTACAGTCTGACGTTCCGGTACTGGTGGATTTCTGGGCCAGCTGGTGCATGCCCTGCAAAATGCTGACTCCGGTTATCGAGGAGCTGGCGGAGGAAGCAGAGGGCTACAAGGTAGGAAAAGTCAACGTGGACGAGGAGCCGGAGCTGGCAAGACAGTATAACGTGATGAGTATCCCCACCGTTCTGGTATTCAAAGGCGGACAGGTGGTAAAACAGTCCGTGGGCGTTCAGCCCAAAGAGGCTCTGGAGGATATGGTGCGGATGGCTTAATCCGCCTTCCCTTCCTTTGGCTGAAGAATCCTGTAAGTAAAAGGACAGTCTGTCGGGAATTCCCCATCGGGGAATCCGCGGACTGTCCTTCTGTTATTCATGGCAATAAACAGCTTGCCGCAGATGCCTCTTTACAGTTTCTGATAAAGACTCTTTCTGTCCAGCAGCCGGACACCGCCCCGGAACAGCTCAATACTTCCATCCGCGGCCAGCTGTTTTAAGGAGCGGCTCACCGCTTCCCGGGCGCTGCCGATGGATCTGGCGATCTGTTCCTGGGTCATACGCACCTCCGAGGTGCCGCTGCGGACGGATTCATCCAAAAGGAAGCTCACCAGCCGCTGTGTAAGACTGGCAAACAGCATCTGCTGCACGGCGGCAATGATATCGGAAAAGCTTTCCGTCATCATTTTATATATGTAATTTTCCACATAAATATTTTCTTCCATTATCTGCCGGAAGCTGCCGGAGGGCAGCAGGTAGATCTCACTGTCCGTCTCCGCGTCAATCTGTACTTCAAAAGGCAGAGAGGAAAGCAGGCAGCTGCCGGACAGCACACAGATTTCTCCCTCATGGAGCCGGAACACCGTGGCCTCTCTGCCTTCCTCCGAGGTCAGGTACACCCGCAGCGTCCCCTTCCGGATCAGAAACAGTCCCAGGCAGTCACTGCCGCTGGAGCTGACCATCTGGCCGGCCCGGTAAGTGTTCCTCCGCAAAAGCCGGGCCAGCTGCTCCTTCTCCTTGTCCGTCAGCTTCTCCCAGAAAGGATAGGCTTTCAGCACCTCCCAAATCTCCTGTTCTTCCATGTCCGCTCTCCCTTCTTTCAGAATTTCAGTCCAATGTAAAAATTACTTTTCCGTCCTCCCGCCGGGCGTTTCCCTTCTGAGCCAGAAGCCGGGCATCCCAGCTGCCGATATCCCCGGAAACCTCCACAGTGATCTGTCTGTCTTCCCGGCTGGCCCGGGCATATCCCCGAAGCGCACCCTTCTGATCCACCAGCCCGATTTCTGTCTGCGCTCCGTCCTCCATCCAGGAAACTGCCAGGGTCAGACCTTCGGTATAATCATATTCCACCTGTGTATCCGATATACCCAGCGGCAGAATGGTACCCGGCCGCACCATCAGCGGAAGCGAGAAATAATCGTGGGTTTCCTTCTGCCATTTTCCGCCCTCGGCGACGGCCCCGGTAAGCAGGTTCACCCACTTTCCCTCCGGCAGATAATACTCCACCTGTCCGCTTTCCTTAAATACCGGCGCTGCCAGCAGATCGTCCCCCATCATATACTGACGGTCCAGGGTATCACAGCACCGGTCCTCGGGAAATTCCACAAACATGGGACGCATCATGGGAGTTCCCTCTTCATGAGCGCGGACCGCCTGCCGGTACAGATAAGGCATCAGCCGGCATTTCCAGTTCATGAAGAATTTCAGTACCCGGCAGGCTTCCTCATCAAACAGCCAGGGTACCCGGTAGGAGGAAGAGCCATGCAGACGGCTGTGGGAGCTGAATACCCCGAAGGCACACCAGCGTTTGTACACATCCGCGGGAGCTGTCTGCTCAAATCCGCTGATATCATGGCTCCAGAATCCGAAGCCGGCGCAGGCCAGGGAAAGTCCGCCCCGCAGCGTTTCCGCCATGGACGGATAGGTGGCGGAGCAGTCTCCTCCCCAGTGTACCGGGAACTGCTGACTGCCTGCCGTGGCAGACCGGGCGAAGAGAACGGCTTCTCCCTCTCCCCGCTCCCGCACCAACAGTTCAAATACCGTACGGTTGTAAAGATAGGTGTAAAAATTGTGCATTTTCACCGGATCCGAGTGATCGTAATACACCACGTCCCGCACCGGAATCCGCTCGCCGAAATCCGTCTTGAAGCAGTCAACGCCCATATCCAGCAGAGTTTTCATTTTCTCCTGATACCATGTACAGGCCGCCGGATTGGTAAAGTCCACGATTCCCATGCCTGCCTGCCACAGATCCGTCTGCCATACACTGCCGTCCCGTCTCCGGATCAGATATCCGCCCTCCATGGCCTCCCCAAACAGCGGGGATTTCTGGCCGATATAGGGATTGATCCACACACAGATCTTCAGCCCCCGGTCATGATACCGTTTCAGCATGGCTTTTGGATCCGGAAATGTTTTGGGATCCCACTGGAAATTACACCACTCGTAAGCATCCATCCAGTAACAGTCAAAGTGGAACACATGCAACGGAATCTGGCGTTCCTCCATCCCCCGGATAAAGTTTCCGGTGGTCTCCTCGTCATAGTTGGTGGTAAACGAAGTAGACAGCCACAGGCCGAAAGACCAGGCCGGCGGAAGCGCCGGTTTTCCGGTCAGCTCCGTATATTTTTGGATGGTTCCCTTGGGTGTGCCGCCGCCAATCAGATAGTAGTCCAGCCGCTCTCCCTCCACGGAAAACTGCACCCGCTCCACCTTCTCACTGGCCACCTCGAAAGCCGCGTCTCCTTCGTTGTCCACCAGCACGCCGTAACCCTTGCTGGTGATATAGAAAGGAACATTTTTGTAGGCAATCTCACTGGCGGTTCCTCCGTCCTCGTTCCACATCTCCACAGTCTGTCCGTTGCGAACAAAAGGAGTGAACCGTTCGCCCATGCCGTAAATCAGCTCGTCCACATCGATGGCCAGCTGTTCCGTCATATAAGTCTTTCCGCTGTCCCGGTCCTTCATATACGCCATATTCCGCCAGCTGCTGTCGGTGAGCCGCTCCTGGCCGTCATAGTAAGTGACAGACCAGGCGGAGGGCTTTCTGGAGATCTCCGCCCGCAGGGCTCCGCTCTGATAAATAAGCTTATTCTCCTCTTCCCGGATAACCGGAGAAACCGGCTGTGTGCTCACCGGCACAAAAGGGCCGTCATAGCGGGCGCCGTCAAAATGGGTGATGGAGACATGAATCACATCTTCCATGGGACTTGTGAAACGAATAGTGAGAAGTCCGCTGTTGAGACAATCCCCCCGGTCGTTGACATGGCGGGTGGCCGCATAGACCGTCAGCTGGTCCCCCTGTATCCGGTAATCAGCGTATTCCACTGCGAACAGCGGTTCAATATTATCACGCATCAGCCAGTAACCATTGGTAAATTTCATAACAATATACCCCCTGAGGTCGTTTTTTTCATCTTATCAGAAGGAGGGGGAAAATGCAATGAGGACTGCCTTTACAGGCAGTCCTCACATTCTTAAACATATTCCGGATTATACCAGCTCCAGAACAACCTCCATGGCTCCGTCACCTTTACGGGGTCCGATTTTGATGATTCTGGTGTAACCGCCGTTGCGGTTTACATATTTCGGCGCGATCTCGCTGAACATCTTGTCAACCATATCTACTTTTTTGGTGTTTTTCTTCTTTCCTGCAGCAGCTGCCGGAACAGATGTCACCGGGTAGAATACTTTCAGCATCTGATGTCTTGCGTGCAGTCTGGAAGGAGAATCCTTCTTGATCTCTTTCTGCACTTCATCGTATACGGTAACTTTCTTTCCGTCTTTTACCTCTTTTACTCTCTTGCCATCGGCGTCCTTGCGGGCAACCTTAGCAGTAACGGTAACGGTCTCAAAGTTATCTTTCTCTTTTACAGCCATGGCAATCAGGCCTTCAGCTACCTTGCGGATCTCCTTTGCCTTTGCCTCGGTGGTAACGATTTTTCCATGATACAGCAGAGCTGTAACCTGGCTTCTGATTAATGCTTTTCTCTGATCAGATGTTCTGCTGAGTTTTCTATATCCTGCCATTTTATTCTTCCTCCATTTGCGGAACAGTATAGCATGCTTCTTCGGACTTACTGGTATACTGCTTTTCTTCTACAAATTCTACTTTACCCTACCGGCCATATCCGGCCGCCAGTTTTGCGGTTTCAAACCGCTTCTGTGACTGCTTTCCTTCGGCAATCAGTAGCCCTTACTCATCGCCGGGATTCAGCTGGAGTCCCAGTTCTTTCAGTTTTGCCAGCACCTCTTCCAGAGACTTGCGGCCCAGGTTGCGGACTTTCATCATGTCTTCCGGAGTTCTGTTGCAGAGTTCTTCCACCGTGTTGATTCCGGCTCTCTTCAGACAGTTGTAGGAACGAACGGAAAGCTCCAGTTCGTCAATGTTCATTTCCAGAACTTTTTCCTTCTCATTGTCCTCTTTCTCGATCATGACCTCAGCGGTCTTCGCGTTTTCGGACAGATCGATGAAGAGCTTCAGGTGCTCGCTGAGTACTTTGGCCGCCAGGCTCACTGCCTCGTCGGGATCCAGAGTACCTTTTGTATATACATCCAGCGTCAGCTTGTCAAAGTCAGTGATCTGACCTACACGGGTATTCTCCACTGTCAGGTTTACACGCTCAACCGGCGTATAGATGGCGTCTACCGCAATCACACCGATGGGCATGTCTTCTGTCTTGCCTTTGTCCGCGCTGACATAGCCGCGTCCCTTTGTAATCGTCAGCTCCATATACAGCTTGCTGTCAGGTCCACCGTTCAGTGTGGCAATGACCTGATCCGGATTCATGATCTCGATATCCTGATCTACCTGGATATCGGAAGCTCTCACAACGCCCTCACCCTCGAATTCAATGTAAGCGACTTTTGCCTCATTGGTCTCGCTGTTGTTGCGGATTGCAAGGCTCTTCAGATTCATGATGATCTCGGTAACGTCTTCTTTCACACCGGGAATCGAGCTGAATTCATGGAGAACTCCCTCGATTTTCACCTGGCTGACAGCCGCACCCGGCAGAGAGGAGAGCATGATTCTTCTCAGGGAGTTGCCCAGAGTCGTTCCATAGCCTCTTTCCAGCGGTTCTACAACAAATCTGCCGTATTTTTTATCATCGGAAATCTCTGTAATCTCAATTTTTGGTTTGTTGAAATCAAACATACCAGGCCCTCCTTCATGGGACAATTTATTTCCGCGGATCCATCCGGCGCTCAGAATATGCCGTCAGTTTCCGCGACAGTCAGCTTCCCGAAGGAAAATCTGACCAATACTGAGGGTGACATAAGCAAGCGCGGCCCACGCCCGGAGCATAAGCCGCAGCTCACCTTTATTATTTAGAATACAGCTCGACGATAAGCATCTCGTCAACCGGAACGTCGATCACTTCTCTTGCCGGAACCTCTTTTACAGTTCCCTTCAGGGCTTCCTGATCTGCTTCCAGCCATTCCGGAACCAGTCTTCCGCCGGTTACCTCCAGGATATCTTTATATCTCTGAGAGGATTTCTTTCCCTCTTTGATCTCGATCACGTCCCCTGCGGAAACCTGATAGGAGGGAATGTTCACCTGCTTGCCGTTTACCATCACATGTTTGTGGTCAACGATCTGACGGGCCTCTCTTCTGGTTCTTGCGAAGCCCAGACGGAAGATTACGTTATCCAGTCTCAGCTCCAGCATGGACATCAGGTTGGAACCGGTCATACCACCCATGCGGGCAGCTTTCTCATAGTAGTTGCGGAAAGGTTTCTCCAGCACGCCGTAGATGAATTTTGCTTTCTGCTTCTCTCTCAGCTGCAGAGCATACTCTGTCATCTTGCGGTTGGATCTTCTTAACTGTCTTGTGGACTTTTTATCAATTCCCAGATATACGGGATCCAGACCCAGGGATCTGCATCTTTTCAGAACTGGTACTCTATTTACTGCCATAATCTACTGACCTCCTAAATTAGACTCTTCTGCGTTTCGGCGGGCGGCAACCATTGTGGGGTACCGGAGTTACGTCTTTGATGCTGGTTACATCGATTCCGCAGGCGGAAAGAGCGCGGATCGCTGCCTCTCTTCCTGATCCCGGTCCCTTTACGAATACATCAACAGTCTTCAGACCGTGAATGATCGCTGCTTTCGCGGCAGTCTCTGCTGCCATCTGAGCTGCATAAGGAGTAGATTTTCTTGAACCTTTAAATCCCAGACCAC
>DSTMR04002__coassemble_1137_pt1 | contig 20207 bp, 15 predicted proteins | sample DSTMR04002__metabat2_low_PE_006 | metagenome-assembled genome bin DSTMR04002
CAGGAATGGCAGAACCAGACCATGGAAGTGCTGGACGGACTGAAAAATACCGGGTGTTTTCTGACGGAGCATCAGCTTTACGAGGCGTTTGTCTGGAAGTGCTGTGACAATGTGACGAAAAGTATTGCCGCCCTGTGGCCGCTGCGGGAGGTGAATTTTACCCGGGAGCAGATGGAAGAGGAGGGCGTTTACCTGACGCTGGCGGGGCTTAACGGGATTTTGCCGCCCCAGGAGCAGGAGGCGGCCTTCGACCGGGTGCAGACCCTGTACCGGATGAAACCCAACAGCCTGGCGCTTCTGCTGTGTCTGTTCGCGGTGGACGAGGAATATAAAAATTCTCCGGCAAAGCGGCTGTATATGATGGAGGAGCTGGCGGATCTGGGCTGCAGCAGTCCGTTCCTGTACCTGGCGGCCTGCCGGGAGCTTACGCAGGATGAGAACCAGCTGAAGCGGCTGTCGCCTTTTATGGTGCGGGCGCTGAATTACGCTGCGGATAACGGAATGTTGACGGAGGGGCTGACGCTGCGGATCGGCCATCTGTCGGAATATGTAAAAAGCTTTGAACAGCCGGTGTACCGTCTCCTGACGGGCTGCTATGAGCAGTTTCCCAGGAAGGATCTGGTGAACAATATCTGCAAATTCATCATGAAGGGGCAGCCGGAGAAGCCGGAGTATTTCCGGTGGTATGCCCTGGCGGTGGAAAATGATCTGCGGATCACCAGGCTGTATGAATATTATATTGAAACCATGCCGGAGGGGTATCAGCAGGTGCTGCCCCAGGTGATCCGGATGTATTTTGTCTACAACAATACCCTCAGCAGCCAGAAGCGGGCCATGGTCTACGCCAATGTGATCCGCAACCGGAGTCAGGACCGGGGCACCTATCACAGCTACCGGAAGGCCATGGAGGAATTCGCGGTCCAGTCCCTGGAGAAAGGGAAAATCAGCGAGGATTACGCGGTGATTTACCAGGACTGCATCGGGAAAGCCGATACGCCCCAGGCGGCGGAGCAGCTGGCCCGGGTGATGTTTACCCGGCGGCTGTACTGTGACGACCGGAAGATCCGGCGGGTGATCGTCTGCCACCGGGAGCTTCAGATGGAAGAATCTTACCCCTGCGTGGACGGGGCGGCCTATATCCGGCTGTATACGCCGGACGCCAGGATCCTGTTTGAGGACGACAAGCGCCGCCGGTATGCGGCTACGGTGGATTACAACCTTCAGCAGCTGATGGATCCGGAGGTATACGAGACTTCCTGCATGGCACAGGGGGTGACGGATCCGGGATTCCTGCTTTATACCTGCGGCGGGATGCAGCAGGAGAAGCCCATCACCGTGGAAACCCTGGACAGCTTCCAGCAGGTGGCCCGGATGGAGGCCTTTGGGGAGGAGTACCGTCACCGGATCTGCAGGAGGATTCTGGAATACTACGCGGACAATGCCGGGGACGATACGCTGGACCGGTACCTGCGTTCCATGGACTACATGGCCTTTGCCCGGGTGGACAAGGTGCTTTTGGCGGAGCTGATGATCGGCCGGGGAATGTACGATACGGCCTTCGCGGTGGTATCCGGATACGGCTGTGAGGGAATCCGGACGGAGTCGCTGGTGAAGCTGGCCAGCCGGATGGCCCTGCAGACTGAATTTGTGGAAAATGAAGAGCTGGTGTACCTCTGCCTGTATGTGTTCCACAAGGGCAAATACGATGATGTGATTCTCACCTACCTCAGCGACAACCTGCTGGGGCCGGTGGAGGAGATGGCGGTGCTCTGGGAGCGGATGCAGGGCTTCCAGCTGGATACCTACGGGCTGGAGGAGGAGATTCTGCTGCTGGCCATGTACGGAAGGGTGACGCTTCCCGCCGGAGCGCGGATTCTGAAAAGCTATGTGCGCCAGAAGGGCAAGGAGCAGGTGATTCTCGCCTACCTGTCCTTTGCGGCTTATGAATATTTCCTGGGCCAAAAGCCCGCGGATCCCTTTATTTTCCAGTGCCTGAAGCTGTGCTGCCAGAGGGATCTGGAGCTGGATATTATCTGCCGGCTGGCGCTCCTTAAGTACTATTCCGGCCTGGACCATCTTACCCAGGAGCAGGAGGAGCTGATCGGGCGGATGATGGAAGAGTGCGGAGAGCGGGGGCTGCGCTTCTCCTTCATGAAAAATCTTCCGGGGGTATTCGCCAAATCCTGGCAGCTGGACGACAAGCAGTTTGTGGAGGAGAAACTTCCCGCCAAAGCAAAGGTGACGATCCATTACCGGATTTCGGGCTACGGCAGGGAAGGCCAGTGGAAGAACGAGCCCATGAAAAATATGTATCAGGGAATTTTCGTGAAGGAATTTCTGCTGTTTTACGGGGAAAAGCTCCGGTATTATCTGACCGTGGAGGAAAACGGAGAGTCCAGGGAGACGGAAGAAAAATGGCTGTCCATGGATGAATTTTCCAGAGACGGAGGTTCCAAATATCAGCTGCTGAACCAGATGCTGGCGGGATTTTCCCTGTCCAGAGATCCGGTGCTTGAGGAGGCCATGGGGCAGTATCTGACCCGCCAGCGGCTGGCGGAGACCATGTTTGAGCTGATTGACTGAGGAGAAGGGCCATCCGGGCCGCAGGGCGCGGATGCCATTGGAGGCGTAAGATAAATGAACGAAGTCAGAAATATCATTGTGGGTTTCGAGCTGGGGGAGAAGGCTTCTCAGCTGTGTTATTACGACAGGCGCACTGGGGATGCCGTCTCTCTGTCCATGAAGGTGGGAACCGGCCAGTATGCCTTTCCCAACTGTGTCAGCAAAAGGCCCGGGGAGGACGAATGGCATTTCGGCCTGGAAGTGGAATACTTTGTGGAAAAACAGAATGAGGTCTATCTGGACAATATTTACCGGGCCTGCGCTGCCGGGAGAACGGTCTCGCTGGACGCGGAGGAATGGGACGTGGGGGAGCTTCTGGGGCGGTTTATCGGATATGCTCTGCGGATTCTGGGAGTGCCGGATCCGGTGAAAAGCATCAGCGGCCTGATGATCACCGTTCCGGCGCTGACAAGACCCCTGGTGGAAAATGTGCGCAAAGCCTGCGCGTATCTGGGATTTTCCAGAAACCGGTGTTTCCTTCAGAGCTATGAGGAGAGTTTTTATTACCACACGCTGTATCAGAGACCGGAGCTGTGGAGCCGTCAGGTGGCGCTGTTCCGGTTCGACGGGGATCTGGTTTCCTTTTCCCAGCTGGAGATGGATCACAAGACCCGTCCGGTGCAGGTGCGGGTGGCCCGGGGCCGGCAGGTGAAGCTGTCTTCGGATCCCGGCCGGCGGGATCTGGATTTCTGCCAGCTGATTCAGGAGTCCATGGGCACGCAGATTTTCTCCAGCGTGTACCTGGTGGGAGAAGGGTTCGACCAGGAGTGGGCGGTGCGTTCCGTTCCCCTTCTGTGCAGAAATCAGCGCCATGTATTTTACGGCAGCAACCTGTTTGTGAAGGGAGCCTGTTTCGGCGCCAGGGAAAAGGTGGAGGACCGGAATCTGAAGGGCTACCTCTACTGCGGCAACGATCTGGTGCGGAAAAACGTGGGGATGGATATGCTGATTTCCGGCTCTCCGGCTTACTATTCGCTGATCGGCGCCGGGGTGAACTGGTATGAGGCGGTGGGAGACTGTGAAATCCTTCTGGACGGCACCAGGGAGCTGGTGTTTACCGTTTCCGACATGGAAGGAAAACGGAAGGAAAAATACAGCATGCAGCTTCCGGGACTGCCCGAGCGGCCCCCAAAAGCCACCCGGCTTCATATCCATCTGGAGTTTGAGTCGGATAAGCGGTGCCGGATCCACGTGACGGATCTGGGGCTGGGAGAAATGTATCCTGCTTCGGGAATGGAGTGGGAGGAGACGATTCTGTCAGACAGGAGCTGAGTGCCGGGACGAGGCGGACAGAACCATCCGGAAGGAAGGGCTGCGCTGTCTGGTTCTGATGACGGCCGGCGGCAAAGGAGGAACCTATGAGCGGCTACGTTTTATGTCAGGTGAAAAAGGCCGAAAGACCCTATTACATTGAAAATATCAGTACGAATATCTATTCCATTGAGGAGCTTTGCTTTTATCTTTATAATAACATTTATCTGCTGGATTCCACGATCCTGGGCGAGGAGCTTTGCTTCTGGATCCGGGATGAGCTGGGGCTGAAAAAGCTGGCCGCGAAGCTGTACGCGCTGCTGGATCAGGAACCGGTGAAGGCGGGGGATTTTATTCTTCCCATTTTCAAGGAGATCAATTATCTGTCCCTGGAGGAGTTCCGCAAGCTGAATCAGCGGATCCAGCGGCTGGCCCAGGAGCCGGAGGCGCTGCGCCAGAAGATGAAAGGCGATTACCTGATGGAGCACAATAAGTATGTCAACGCCATCCGGATTTATCAGAAGGCGCTGGGCGTGCGGCTGTCGGAGCAGGAGGAGAAGCAGCTGGGAAGCCAGTTTGCCGGTGAGATTTACCACAATATGGGCTGTGCCTATGTGCGTCTGTTCCAGATGGAGGAAGCAGAGGCCTGTTTTGAGAAAGCCTACGGGTATCTGCACACCATGACGGTGATCCGCAGCCTTCTGTGCGCCCTGTATATGGAGAAGGGGCAGGAGGCTTTCGAGAAGAGAGCGGAGGAACTGGGCCTTCAGGAGGCGCAGAAGGAGCAGCTTCTGGATCAGATCCGCAGGGAAGAGCAGCAGCTGTATGAGACTGCCGAAGGCAGGAAGGTACGGCAGGCCATGGAAAAAAAAGCGGAGGGCAAGCCGGAAGAATACCGGAAAATGATGGAAGAGATCCTAAAGCAGCTGGCCAGCGAATATCACCGCAGCACCGGATACTGATAAAAAAGAGTTGACAGTTTGAATTTAGTATGGTAGAGTGATACCACAAAAAACAAACAGATCAGACAGGGAAGGGAGACGTCCATATCCTGTCTGATCTGTTGCGTCCGGCGAAAATGCCGCCGGAAAATAGAAGTGCCGTCCGGGAATGGCACGGGAAGGATGATATTATGAAAAAGAAAGTAATCAGTATGCTGCTGGCGGCAGCGATGGCGACAACGGTATTCGCAGGCTGTGGTTCGGGAGATTCCCAGGATTCCTCCGCAGGAACTTCCGGGGAGAGCAGTTCCGAAGAGAGCGCGACGGAAGAGAGCGGGGAGGAGACCGCTTCCGCGGACCCGGATACCACCTACGGAACCAGCCAGGAAGGAAAGTTTGTGGTGGGCTTTGATCAGGAGTTCCCGCCCATGGGATTTGTGGGAGAGGACGGAGAGTACACCGGATTTGACCTGGCTCTGGCTGAGGAAGTGGCTTCCCGGCTGGATCTGGAGTTTGTGCCCCAGCCCATCAGCTGGGATGCCAAGGATATGGAACTGTCCTCCGGTACCATCGACTGTATCTGGAACGGTTTTACCATCAACGGCAGGGAGGAGGATTACACCTTCTCTGACCCGTACCTGGACGACCGTCAGGTGTTTGTGGTGAATTCCGACTCCGATATCCAGTCCTCCGCGGATCTGGCAGGAAAGATCGTGGAGGTGCAGGCGGATTCCTCCGCGGAGGCAGCCCTCAATGACAATACGGAGCTTTCCGGAACTTTCGGAACCATGCAGACCGTGCCGGATTACAATACGGCCATGATGGATCTGGAGCAGGGCGCCGTGGATGCCATCGCCATGGATGAAGTGGTGGCTGCTTATCAGATTCAGAACCGGGAGAACCAGTTCCGTATTCTGGACGAGGAGATTTCCTCCGAGGAATATGCCATCGGTTTCCTGAAGGGCAATGAAAAGCTGAGAGACAATGTGCAGCAGGTGCTGCAGGAGATGGCTGAGGACGGAACCATCGCCGAGATTTCCACCGAGTGGTTCGGCTCTGACATCACTACTTTCGCAAAATAAAGACGGATAGATCCGGCGGCGCAGCGCCGTCCGGAACGGGAGGATACATATGACACTGGTTGAGATTTTTCAGCAGCTGCTGCCCGGTATGGGGAGGTCCATAGGGATTTTCTTCTGCACCCTGGTGCTTTCGCTTCCTCTGGGGCTGCTGGTGGCCTTTGGAAGAATGAGCAGATTCCGGGTGGTGCAGCTGATTTTCAAGGCCTATATTTCCATCATGAGGGGAACGCCGCTGATGCTGCAGCTGATGGTGGTATACTTTGGCCCCTACTTCATCTTCGGCATCCGGATCACGGACAGCTACCGGCTGTATGCGGTGCTGATCGCCTTTGCCATCAACTACGCGGCTTACTTTGCCGAGATTTACCGGGGAGGCATCGAATCCATGCCGCTGGGCCAGTACGAGGCGGCTCAGCTTCTGGGCTATACGAAGATGCAGACCTTCTTCAGGATTATTCTTCCTCAGGTTATCAAACGGATCCTTCCGTCGGTGACCAACGAGGTGATCACCCTGGTGAAGGATACATCCCTTTCTTTCGCCATCGCCTATCTGGAGATGTTTACCATGGCCAAAGCGCTGGCCGCCGCCCAGAGAAGCGTGCTTCCGTATATTGCCGCCGCCATCTTCTACTATATCTTTAATCTGCTGGTGGCCGTGATTATGGAAAAGCTGGAAAAGAAGTTAGCGTACTATCGATAGGAGAAGGCTGTTATGAATTTGCTGGAAATGAATCATATTCAAAAATCCTTTGACGGAGTCCAGGTGCTGAAGGACATTTCCCTGTCCGTGAAACAGGGCGAGGTTCTGTCCATCATCGGCCCTTCCGGATCCGGAAAATCCACCCTCCTCCGGTGCGCTGCCATGCTGGAGACCATCGACGGGGGAGAGATCCGCTATCTGGACCGGCGGGCGGCCTGGATGGAGAACGGAAAGCCTGCGGGGCCGAAAGGGAAGGAAAAGAAAGAGATCCAGTCGTATTTCGGGCTGGTATTCCAGAGCTTTAACCTGTTTCCCCACTATTCCGTGATCCGCAACATCACGGACGCCCCCATCCATGTGCAGAAGCGCAATAAAGAAGAGGCGTACCAGGAGGCCAGAAGTCTGCTGGCCAGAATGGGACTGGCGGACAAGGAGGACGCGTATCCCTATCAGCTGTCCGGCGGCCAGTGCCAGCGGGTGGCCATCGCCCGGGCCCTTGCGCTGAATCCGAAGATTCTCTTCTTTGACGAGCCCACCTCCGCTCTGGATCCGGAGCTGACCGGCGAGGTGCTGAAGGTGATCCGGTCCCTGGCGGATCTGGATATCACCATGGTGATCGTCACCCATGAGATGGAGTTTGCCAGAAATATTTCCGACCGGATTATTTTCATGGATAAAGGCCTCATTGAGGTGCAGGGAACGCCGGATGAGGTGTTTCAGGCAGAACACACAAGAATGAGGGAATTTTTGGGGAAAATTCATCAGAACTGAGCTTGCGTTTCCCCGTGGTTTCGTATATAATTTTAGCGTACAGCGGCAGACTGCCTCTGTACGCTGTTTTTATTTTATGACAATGGAAAATTCGCAAAGCGTGCTTTCCATTGTTTCATAGGAAATTGCTTTCCTATGCATCACGGGAACCTTTCCCGGAATGTAAAACCAGAGAAAATCAAAGGAAGAAAGGTGTCAGACTCATGAAAAAATTGGAACAGCTGTATGAAGGAAAAGCAAAGAAAGTATTCGCGACAGATGTGGACGGCGTGGTAATCGTGGATTACAAAGATGACGCCACCGCGTTCAACGGAGAGAAGAAAGGAACCATCACCGGCAAGGGTGTGGTGAACAACCGCATGACCAACTATGTGTTCCAGCAGCTTGAGAAGGCCGGAGTTCCCACCCATTTCGTGGAGGAGCTGTCTGACCGGGAGACGGCTGTAAAGAAAGTGGATATCGTTCCCCTGGAAGTGATTGTCCGCAACGTGGCTGCGGGAAGCTTTTCCAAGCGCATGGGCGTGGAGGAAGGAAAACAGCTGCTCTGCCCCATTCTGGAGTTCAGCTACAAGGACGACGCGCTGGGCGATCCCTTCATCAACGATGACTACGCGCTGGCTCTGGGACTGGCTACCCAGGAAGAGATTGATACCATCAAAACATATACCCGTAAAATCAACGAGTTTCTGAAAGAGTATTTCCTGAACGCAGGCATGAAGCTGATTGACTTCAAGATCGAGTTCGGAAAGCTGCCGGATGGAACCATCATCCTGGCAGACGAGATTTCCCCGGATACCTGCCGTCTGTGGGATGTGAACACCAACGAGAAGCTGGACAAAGACCGTTTCAGAAGAGATCTGGGCAACGTGGAAGAAGCCTACAACGAGGTCTTCAAACGCCTGGGCCTTGCATAAGGAGACTGCCATGAGTACAGACAGATACGTAAGCCCGCTGTCCGAGCGGTATGCCAGCAAGGAGATGCAGTATATTTTCTCCCCGGATATGAAGTTCCGCACCTGGAGAAAGCTGTGGATTGCCCTGGCAGAGACGGAAAAGGAGCTGGGCCTGAATATTACCCAGGAACAGATCGATGAGCTGAAAGCCCACGCGGACGATATCAATTATGATGTGGCCAGGGAACGGGAACGCCTGGTGCGCCACGATGTGATGTCCCATGTGTACGCCTACGGAGTACAGTGCCCCAAGGCAAAGGGCATCATCCACCTGGGCGCCACCTCCTGCTATGTGGGAGACAACACCGATATCATTGTAATGACCGAGGCCCTGAAGCTGGTACGGAAGAAACTGGTGAACGTGATTGCCGAGCTGGCAAAGTTTGCCGGGGAATATAAGGAGCTTCCCACCCTGGCCTTCACCCACTTCCAGCCGGCTCAGCCCACCACCGTGGGAAAGAGAGCCACCCTGTGGATGCAGGAGTTTATGCTGGATCTGGAAGATCTGGAGTATGTGATCAGCACCATGAAGCTGCTGGGCAGCAAGGGAACCACCGGCACCCAGGCCAGCTTCCTGGAGCTGTTTGACGGCGATCAGGAGACCATCGACAAGATCGATCCCATGATTGCCGAAAAGATGGGATTCAAGGAGTGCTATCCCGTATCCGGACAGACGTATTCCCGCAAGGTGGATACCCGGGTGCTGAACGTGCTGGCAGGCATCGCCGCCAGCGCCCACAAGTTCTCCAACGATATCCGTCTTCTTCAGCACCTGAAGGAAGTGGAAGAGCCCTTTGAGAAGAACCAGATCGGTTCCTCCGCCATGGCTTATAAGAGAAATCCCATGAGAAGTGAGCGGATCGCCTCCCTGTCCCGTTTCGTGATGGTGGACGCGCTGAATCCGGCCATCACTTCCGCCACCCAGTGGTTTGAGCGTACGCTGGACGATTCCGCCAACAAGCGTCTGTCCGTGCCGGAAGGATTTCTGGCCATCGACGGCATCCTGGATCTGTGCCTGAACGTGGTGGACGGCCTGGTGGTATATCCCAAGGTGATTGAGAAGTATCTGCGGGCGGAACTGCCCTTCATGGCCACCGAGAACATCATGATGGACGCGGTGAAAGCCGGCGGCGACCGTCAGGAGCTGCATGAGCGGATCCGTGAGCTGTCCATGGAAGCGGCCAAAACGGTGAAAGCGAAAGGAAAGGACAACAATCTGCTGGAGCTGATCGCCGCGGATCCCGCTTTCAATCTGAGCCTGGAAGATCTGCAGAAGGCCATGGAGCCCTCCCGCTACACGGGAAGAGCGGCCGTTCAGGTGGACGCGTTCCTGAAAAATGTCATCGCTCCCATGCTGGAGAGCCACAGGGATCTGCTGGGAATGACGGCGGAGATCAACGTCTGATTTTTCGTTTCGTCAGAAAAACAGAACCGAAGATAGAATGTATGGAAATTCCCCGGGGAAGATCGACTTTCCCGGGGGTTTTGTCTTTTTGTGACAATTCATTCCTTTGTTGCAGTTCAGCCCTCGCGGGGCAGTGGAAGGATGAACTGTTACATTCCTTCGCAAATTCCGCAAGGAAAGAATTGTAATTGTCCGATTCATTTGGTAAAATAGAGAAGTGGCGTGTCAGAGCGGCCGATATTTATTACCAGCATTTATAATTGAATATTATTTATAAGTAATAATAAGTTTCTCTTATAATAAAGCTGTGCTATAATAGCCGCGTAGGAGTTTTTACGATAATGAACCGATCAGGAGGTAACCAAATGATTAAAGCTGTTGTTGGAGCAAACTGGGGAGATGAAGGAAAGGGCAAGATCACGGATATGCTGGCCCGGGAGGCCGACATCATCGTGCGTTTTCAGGGCGGAGCCAATGCGGGCCATACCATCGTCAACGACTATGGCAAGTTTGCGCTGCATACCCTGCCGTCAGGTGTATTTTACAATCATACCACCAGCGTGATTGGCAATGGCGTGGCGCTGAATGTGCCGAAGCTGTTTGGAGAGATCCAGAGCATTGTGGAAAAGGGAGTTCCCATGCCGAAGATTCTGGTCTCCGACAGAGCACAGATGGTAATGTCCTATCATATATTATTTGACCAGTATGAGGAGGAGCGGCTGGGCGGAAAGTCCTTCGGTTCCACCAAGTCCGGTATCGCTCCGTTCTATTCCGACAAGTTCGCGAAGATCGGCTTCCAGGTCAGCGAGCTGTTCGACGAGGAAGCACTGAAGGAAAAGGTGGAGCGGGTCTGCGTGACCAAAAACGTACTTCTGGAGCATCTGTATCACAAACCACTGCTGGTTCCGGAAGAGATTTTCGAAGAGCTGATGAACTATAAAAAGATGGTGAGCCGTATGTCTGCGATGTGTCTCTGTATCTGTGGAACGCGCTGAAGGAAGGAAAAGAGATCCTGCTGGAGGGTCAGCTGGGTTCCCTGAAAGATCCGGATCACGGAATTTACCCCATGGTAACTTCTTCTTCCACGCTGGCGGGCTACGGAGCCATCGGAGCCGGTGTGCCGCCCTATGAGATCAGGAAGATCATTACAGTCTGCAAAGCTTATTCCAGCGCTGTGGGAGCGGGCGCTTTTGTGTCCGAGATCTTCGGCGAGGAGGCCGACGAGCTGCGCCGCCGGGGAGGCGACGGAGGCGAGTACGGAGCCACCACGGGACGCCCCAGAAGAATGGGCTGGTTTGATGCTGTGGCTTCCAAATATGGCTGCCGGATCCAGGGAACCACGGATGTGGCGTTCACTGTTCTGGATGTGCTGGGCTATCTGGATGAGATTCCGGTGTGCGTGGGCTACGAGATCGATGGAAAAGTGACCACGGAGTTCCCCACCACCGCTCTGCTGGAGAAGGCAAAACCGGTATACGAGACACTGCCCGGCTGGAAGTGCGATATCCGGGGAATTAAGAAATATGAGGATCTGCCGGAGAACTGCCGGAAATATATTGAGTTTGTGGAGGAAAAGATCGGCTTCCCCATTACCATGATTTCCAATGGACCGGGAAGAGACGATATTATTTACCGCTGACAGAGGGGCAAATGGACATGCAAGCATGTCCGCTTGGCTCGTTGCCTGCGGGAATGCCGAAGGGCCGTCGGATGCAGAAATGTTCCGACGGCCCTTTTGGGTGTGATAAGCCAGGAGGGCGGCCGCCGTGCCTGCACGAGCGGCTCTGCGCTTCGCTGCAGTCAGCGCAAAACGCGTGCCATTGGCATGCAGTACCATGGGAATTGGACAGGAGAGAAAACAGTATGTAAAAGACATGCTGTTTTTCTTGCTTTTGTGTGACTATTGTAGTAGTATAAAAGTAAGATAACTACTGCAATAGTCAAAACCGGAAATCTCAAAGGAAATTCCTGAGAGATTCCGATGCGGCCCAAAGGCCTGAAAAGAGAGGAGCTGGACAGATGAAACTGTATGAATCGGAACTGAAAGTGATGGAGGCCCTGTGGGAGCAGGGAGAGGTTACGGCGGGAGAGCTGGCCAGGATTTTGGGAGAACAGGTGGGATGGAACCGGAATACCACCTATACGGTGATAAAAAAGTGTGTGAGCAAGGGGGCCATCCGGCGCAGTGAGCCGGGATTTCGTTGCATTCCGCTGATCAGCCGCCAGGAGGTTCAGCAGGAGGAAACCCAGGAGCTGATTGACCGGATGTTCGCCGGGTCAAAGCCTGTGTTTCTCAACGCGTTTCTGAAAAACACGGGGCTTTCCCAGGAGGAGAGAAGACAGCTGAAACAGATGATTGAGGAGTGGGAATAGGAAGGCGGGATGCCGGGAGGAGGTGGAGCGTATGAAGCTGTGGGAAATGAGTTTTGTGGGGGCTGTGATGGTATGTGGTATCCTGCTGGTACGGGCGGCAGGTTACCACAGGGTTTCCAAGCAGACTTTTCTGGTTCTGTGGATGGCTGCCGCGCTGCGGTTTCTGACCCCATGGCAGCTGCCCTGGAGTCCGGAATTCTGGGGATATCTGCCGGAAAATCAGAAACTTTGGGGAGAAAGGGTGGAGGAAATGGCTGCGGTTCCGTTTGCGGGAGCCGCGGCGGCCGGGGAGGAGCAGGAGGTATCCGTATCTTCCATGACAGGAGAAAATCAGCAGCCGGAGACAGTACCTGCCGGCCGGGAACCGGGCGAAAAGGCCGGGGAGAGTTATGAAACCCAGCTGTATCCGGCGGCCGGAACTCTTCGGAGTCCGGGATGGTATCCGGTGCTGAGAGTCATCTGGCTTTTGGGAGCCGCGGCGGTGGGAGTATATTTTGCGATACAGTATCTGATTCACCGAAGAAAAATGCGGGAGCTGCTTCCCGCGGAGGACTGGCCGGCGGTGGAGAGCTGGCGGGAGCGGCATGAGGCCGTGCAGCGCATCCGCGTATTTTACACGGATTATTATGATACACCGTTTTCCATGGGGATTTTCCGGAAGAAAATTGTGCTGACCAGGGAGATCCGGCACTTTTCCGCGGAACGGCTGCAGGATATCCTGGAGCATGAGGCCGTGCATCTGCGGCGGCTGGACAGTCTGTGGAAGCTGGCGGGGATCCTGGTGGTCATTCTTCACTGGTTCAATCCGCTGGCATGGCTGATGCTGAAAAAGCTGGAGGAGGATCTGGAGGTGTCCTGTGACGAAAGAGTGATCAGAGCTTACGGGACGGATGCGAGGAAACGTTATGCAAAGACGCTGCTGGCCATGGACCGGGGACGCAGAGCTCCGTTTCTGGCCAATGGATTTGGGGGAAAACAGATGAGAAGAAGGATTCGGTGTGTGTTGGAGAAAAAGAGTTCCAGGTTATGGTCCTGGACAGCCCTGACGGTCTGCGGAATATTTCTGGCAGGGTGCATGGGCGGAGGCAGTGTACCGGAGGAGAAAACTGCGGAAAGTGGAACGGACAGCAAGCTGATTGCCTCCGGAACTGAAAAGGACGGACTGCTGCAGCAGCTGGCGCTGGGGACGGAGATTATTTACCCGGAGAATATGACTGTCTATCGGGGGGATCCCTGCGGGGAGCTGGTGGTGGCAGAGGAGGATTCGGAAGAGAAATGGCTGATGGGGCTTACCATGCTGCCGGTGGATTCAAAGGGAAACGGAGCCGATGGCCGGGTGAATCCGGGGGTATATGGAGCGATCAGCGGCGAAGAGAAAGAAATTCAGTTTAACACTTACAAAATATGGGCAGATAAAGGGGAAGGAGCCGTGGTGTCTTTTGAAATGAAGGAACCACTTCCTTTTACCGTAGGATATGTAAAGGACGGTATCTACACGGAAGTTTATCAGGTGCAGGAGCAGGATATCACGGAAACATCTTCCGGGAGATATTCTATTTGTATGAGTTTCCCGGAGACAGGGAGTTATTCTGTGGTGATTCATAATACCTCGGAAGAAGCTATCCGGTTTGACAGACTTCATTATCAGGAGATTTACAAGGATGTTCATGTGTCATGAAAATTGAATGAGGATGAAAAAAACGGCAGACACCGGAAGTACACCGGTGCCTGCCGTTTTACACGCCTGCCTGGGTGTGAATGTTTTAGGAATAAGTTCTGGTCCGGCCTGGCCGGAAACAGGAGAAGGAAAGAGGGCAGGGTGTAAATGGATAACGGCGCATATTTTCCGTGGAAAAATACGCACCGTTACGTAAGAAAAATGTGATGTATGTAATCGGGAATATTCCGCGATTACCGGTTTTCAACATCCATGGGATACCGGCCGTCGAAGCAGGCGCGGCACAGGGGAAGCTCCCCCGCCATGGACTGCAGATCCCGGATTTTCATATAACCCAGGGAATCTGCCCCGATCAGCTGCCGGATTTCCTCTTCCGTATGGGAGGAGGCGATCAGCTGCCGGTTGGACGGGATATCCGTCCCGAAATAACAGGGATGAAGGAAGGGCGGCGAACAGATCCGCACATGTACGCTTTTGGCGCCGGCCTGTTTCAGAAGATGAATCAGGTTGGCAATGGTGGTGCCGCGGACAATGGAATCATCCACCAGCACCAGGCGTTTCCCGCGGACAGCCGGCGCAAGAACATTCAGTTTCAGCCGAACGCTGGCCTCCCGCTCCTTCTGGGTGGGCTTGATAAAGGTTCTGCCCACATAACTGTTTTTATAGAAAACCAGGCCAAAGGGAATTCCGGATTCCGCAGCGTAACCCTGAGCGGCCGTGATGCCGGAGTCAGGAACACCGGCCACCAGATCCGCTTCCACCGGGTAGGCGCGGGCAAGAGCCGCGCCGGCCCTCAGACGGGATTCATAGACGGAAACGCCGTCTATGTCACTGTCCAGCCTGGCAAAATAGATATACTCAAAAATGCAATGGGCCCTTTGCGGGCCTGCCAGCTGCAGATTGGAAGCAATGCCGTCCCTGGTAATGGTAACAATTTCTCCCGGCTGGATGTCTCTGACAAACTGTGCGCCGCAGGATGCCAGCGCACAGCTTTCAGAGGCGATGATATAGGAGCTGCCCATTTTCCCCAGGCAGAGAGGGCGCAGTCCGAGAGGATCCCGGACTCCGATCAATTTCCGGGGGCTGGCGATCACCAGGCCGTAAGCCCCCCGGATTCGTCTGGCCGTGCGGAGGATGGCTTCCTCCACTGTAGTTGTATGCACCCTTTCCTTTGCGATACAGTAGGCGATCACCTCAGAATCCGTTGTGGTATGGAAAATTGCCCCGTCCCGTGCCAGTTCCCAGCGGAGGCTTTCGGTATTTACCAGATTGCCGTTGTGGGCCAGGGCAAGTGTTCCCTTGATATAGTTGAGAACCAGCGGCTGGGCGTTGGCCAGCGTAGTCTCTCCGGTGGTGGAATAGCGGACATGGCCGACTCCGAGATTTCCGTGGAGATGGGAAATGGTTTCCGGGCCGAACACTTCGTTGACCAGGCCCATGCCCCGGTGGACATTCATATTTCCTTTCGCGCCTGCGGTATCGCACACGGCAATACCGCAGGATTCCTGCCCCCGGTGCTGCAGGGCGCACAGTCCATAGTAAATGGACGGGGCCACATCCGATCCTTCCGGATCAAAAAAACCGAAAACGCCGCATTCCTCATGCAGTTTATCTTCTGCGCCCATCCGGCAGCTTTTTTCGCTGCCGGACAGCTGCAGATGCTGTGTATTCTGTTCTGTCATTTTATAAAACTCCTTACGGTGAAGTCTGACTGCCGGACGCGGGAAGATTTACAGAGAGAATAACAGCTGGTCGTAGGTGGGATATCCCAGGATTTCATCAGGGATTTTTGCCTCCGCGTCGCTGGCGCATACCCGCAGCTCCTCCATCAGAGGAAGCACTTTCTCGTGGCAGGCATCAGCCGCTTTCTGCATATCCTCAATGCCGTCCACTTCCCGGGTCATCTGCTTTAATACCTCCAGCTTTCCGGTCAGGGTCTCATAGGCGGCGGTAAGTTCTGTCACCAGTTTCTCCTCTTTTTCAGTGGAAAGAGAGGGGAGGAATGCCTTTCTGGAAGCGGTATCCCTGGCCACCGTCCCTGTATAGGAGGATACGGCCGGAAGGAAATCCTTCGTGAGCATTTCCTGCAGGGTACGGGACTCAATCCCGATGGTTTTCACATAATTCTCCAGCAGAATCTCATAGCGGGAGTAGATCTCTTCTTTGGTGAAAATGTGGTGTTTGGTGAAAAGTTCCACATTTTTGTCCGCAATAAACCGGGGAAGAGCTTCCGGCGTGGATGCCAGATTGTACAGGCCGCGTTTTTCGGCCTCCGCTACCCATTCTTCCGAATAGCCGTTTCCGTTGAAGATGACTTTTTTATGCTTCCGGATGGCACGTTTGATCAGCTCGTGAACGGCGTGCTCCATATCCTCGGGAGCGGTTCCCTCAAGCTCCTTGTAGAACTGGGACAGCGCCTCGGCCACTGCTGTATTCAGCACCATGTTGGGGTTTGCCACCGATGCGGAAGAGCCCAGCATACGGAACTCAAACTTGTTTCCCGTAAAGGCGAAGGGGGAAGTACGGTTTCTGTCCGTATTGTCTTTTGTGAAATGAGGCAGTACCGTAGCGCCGATATTCATCTGGATTTTTTCCTGTTTTCCGAAATAGGTATCATTTTCGATGGACTGCAGTACGGCGGACAGCTCGTCGCCCAGGAAAATGGATACGATAGCCGGCGGCGCTTCATTGCCTCCCAGACGGTGATCGTTGCCGGCTCCGCAGGCGGAAACCCGCATCAGATCCGCGTAGTCGTCCACTGCCTTGATGACTGCCATCAGAAATACCAGAAACTGGATGTTCTGGGCGGGGGTGGTGCCCGGATTCAGCAGGTTGACGCCATCATTGGTTACCAGAGACCAGTTGTTGTGCTTGCCGCTTCCGTTGATGCCCTCAAAAGGTTTCTCATGCAGCAGACACACCAGACCGTGCTTGTCGGCCACCTTTTTCATCACTTCCATGGTCAGCTGGTTGTGATCCACGGCCACATTGGCGGTGTCAAATATGGGAGCCAGCTCATGCTGGGCCGGCGCCACTTCGTTATGTTTGGTTTTTGCGGGAATTCCCAGCTTCCACAGTTCTTCGTCCAGATCGTGCATATAGGCGGATACTCTTGGTTTTAAAGTGCCGAAATAGTGATCCTCCATTTCCTGTCCTTTGGGAGCGGGGGCTCCGAACAGGGTTCTTCCGCAGAAAACCAGGTCTTTTCTCTTTTTATACAGCTCTTTGTCCACCAGGAAATATTCCTGTTCCGGTCCGATGGTGGTGGAAACGCCGGTAACGGTATCGTTGCCCAGAAGCTTCAGCATCCGGACCGCCTCCGTGCTGAGGGTTTCCATGGAACGCAGCAGAGGAGTTTTCTTGTCCAGTGCCTCACCGCTGTAGGAACAGAACGCGGTGGGAATATATAAGGTACCGTCCTTGATGAAAGCCGGTGAGGTGGGATCCCAGGCGGTATATCCTCTGGCCTCAAAGGTGGCCCGCAGACCGCCGGAGGGGAAACTGGAAGCATCCGGCTCTCCTTTGATCAGTTCTTTTCCGGAAAAATCCATAATCACCTCACCATCACCGGAAGGGGTGATGAAGCTGTCATGCTTTTCCGCGGTAAATCCTGTCATGGGTTGAAACCAGTGAGTATAATGGGTAGCACCGTTTTCCACGGCCCATTCCTTCATTGCCACAGCAACAGAATTTGCCACATCCAGTTCCAGATGGGTTCCGTTTTCAATGGTTTTGCGAAGCGCCTTGTACATATCTTTGGGCAGTTTGTTGCGCATCACCTTGTCGTTGAACACCAGGCTTCCATATAAAGTAGGGATATTTTTTGCCATAAGAGATACTCCTTTCATTGTTCCTGGCCGAATGGCCATAAAGGTATCCCCGAAGGGGGCTCATTGTTCCTGGCCGAATGGCCATAAAATAGAAAAGGCGCCCTGGAACTATGTCCAGAGCGCCGTTGCTCTATGCTGTGTAGTATACTCGAAAAAAACGGATTGTCAATGACCAGTTTGAAAAAACGGGGGAGAGAAAAAATCGGGAATCCCGTGAAAAGATACAAAAAAATCAGGCAAAAAATAGTAAAAATGTCGAGAATAAAAAGAAAAAACCAGGAAAATCCGGAACCGGCGAAATTAAAATTTGATAGAAAACACAGAAAATCACAGGGGATTTCTGTGGAAAATCTAAAAATGAAAAAAAGCGGTTTTGACCGGAAAGCGGAAAAAAGAATTTGACAAAACAGGCAGAAGCGTTCATAATAATCCCAGCAAACAGGGATGACCTGTTTGTTTTGTATATAGAAAAATGATGAGTTGACGAAAGGCCGAAGTTGAAAGGGTGATAATTATGGCTCAAACGAAAGTAAAGTTCTCTGAGACTAAAGATGTGACTGAATTCGTACATGCGGCTGAGAAGTGTGACTTTGACATTGATATTACCTACAATCACATGATTGTGGACGCGAAATCCATCCTGGGTATTCTCAGCCTGGGATTGGAGAAGATGTTTACGGTAAACTGTCACGGGGAGAATCCGGAATTTTTCCGGGAGATTCAGAAGTTCGCGGTTGCGTAAAATTTTGTAAAGAGAAGAATAGAGAACACTGACAAAGGCGTCAGAAATTTCCGAACAGGGAGTTTCTGACGCCTTTTGTCTTTTTTCGCAGGTAAATATAACAAAAGACACAGCAGGAGGAAAATGTGATGGCAGTAAAGTATGTATTTGTGACTGGAGGCGTGGTGTCGGGCCTGGGAAAAGGAATTACGGCGGCGTCCCTGGGACGGCTTCTGAAAGCCAGAGGCTACCAGGTAACCATGCAGAAATTCGATCCCTATATCAATATGGATCCGGGAACCATGAATCCTATCCAGCACGGCGAGGTATTCGTCACCGACGATGGAACGGAGACGGATCTGGATCTGGGACATTATGAGCGATTCATCGATGAGAGCCTGGATCAGAATTCCAATGTGACCACCGGAAAGATTTACTGGTCCGTGCTGCAGAAGGAGCGGCGGGGAGATTACGGCGGAGGAACCGTCCAGGTAATTCCTCATATCACCAATGAAATCAAGAGCCGGTTTTATCAGCCCCGCACCGATCAGGAAGAGAGGATCGCCATTATCGAGGTGGGCGGCACGGTGGGCGACATCGAGAGCCAGCCCTTTCTGGAGGCCATCCGGCAGTTCCAGCACGAGGTGGGTCATGAAAACGCCATTCTGATTCATGTGACCCTGATTCCTTATCTGAAGGCTTCCGGGGAACTGAAGACAAAGCCCACCCAGCAAAGTGTGAAGGAACTTCAGGCCATGGGGCTGTGGCCGGATGTGCTGGTATGCCGCAGCGAATATCCCATCGACCAGGGGATGCGGGACAAAATTGCCCTGTTCTGCAACGTGCCGGAGAGCCATGTGCTGCAGAATCTGGATGTGGAATATCTCTATGAAGCGCCTCTGGCCATGGAAAAGGAACGTCTGGCCCAGGTGGTGTGCGAGTGCCTGAATATCGGATGCCCCAGTCCTGATCTGGAAGACTGGAAGCAGATGGTGGACGCCCTCAGAAATCCGGTCAGCGAGGTGGAAATCGCCCTGGTGGGAAAATACGTCCAGCTTCATGACGCTTATCTGAGTGTGGCGGAGGCACTGAAGCACGGCGGCATCGCTTCCCGCGCCAGCGTGAAAATCCGCTGGGTGGATTCGGAAGAGGTGACGGAGGATACTGTGGGCCAGCTTCTTGCGGGCGTGGACGGGATTCTGGTCCCCGGCGGCTTTGGAAACAGGGGAACAGAAGGCAAGATTCAGGCAGTCCGCTGGGCAAGGGAACAGAAGATTCCTTTCCTGGGCATCTGTCTGGGTATGCAGATGGCAATCGTGGAATTTGCCAGAGATGTGGTGGGCTTCCGGGACGCCAACAGCGCGGAACTGGATCCGGACACCTCACACCCGGTGATCGCCCTGATGCCGGAACAGAATCAGGTGACAGATCTGGGAGGAACCCAGCGGCTGGGTGCGTATCCCTGTATTTTAAAGGCGGACAGTCTGGCCCGGAAGCTGTACGGCAAAAGCCGGATCAGCGAACGCCACCGCCACCGTTATGAGGTAAATAACGAGTACCGGGACGTGCTGGAAAACCATGGGCTTTCCCTGTGCGGCCAGTCCCCGGACGGAAGAATCGTGGAAATGCTGGAGCTGCCCGGTCACCCCTTCTTTGTGGGAACCCAGGGCCATCCGGAGCTGAAGTCAAGACCCAACCGGGCCCATCCGCTGTTTGCCGGATTTGTGGCCGCCGCGGTGGAATACAGTGGAAATAAGGAGGAAACCCCACAGGGGGATACCATTATGGCCATTCGGCCAGAGAAGGAGGAAATGTGATGGGAGCAAGTCAGGGTTTATACAGGGAGCAGTTTGAACACGACAACTGCGGAATCGGCGCAG
>DSTMR04002__coassemble_1258_pt1 | contig 17762 bp, 20 predicted proteins | sample DSTMR04002__metabat2_low_PE_006 | metagenome-assembled genome bin DSTMR04002
AAGATCCGGAAAACAGCGAACTTTTCCGGGAATATACAGATGCTCTTACCTGTCTTTTTTCCGGACTTCTGGATTCCGGCAACGATTTTATCATCTGCAAATCCGCCGGCAATGATCCTTCCCTGAGTGCGGCGGCTGATCCCGTCAGTGCCATCAGCGATGAAACGGTCCGGAAAAGAATTCTCGTTGTGGAAGCTGTGGGGCCGGGCATGGATGGTTCCATGGAACTGGCTTCCTACAGCAGCAGCGGCAGCAGAACAGACCTGTCGGCGCCGGGAGGAAACGATCGTGCCGCTATATGCACCACATGGGTGGAGGAAGATGCGCTGGGGATCAGAAGCAGCCAGTATCAGTATGTGCAGGGAACTTCGCTGGCGTCTGCCTATGTTTCCGGAACTGCGGCTCTGATCTACAGTATCAATCCGTATCTGAACGGGGAGCAGGTCTGCGATATTCTTCTGGAAACCGCCGCCGAAACACCGGCCAGGGCGGAGGCCCCGCTTCTGGATGCGGCTGCGGCGGTGGAAAAGGCGGCTGACGGACGCAGCAGCCAGGAGCCTGCTACCGTATGGTCTTCCCAGTGGGTGGAGGAGTAAACATAATTAAATTTATAGGTATCTTACAAGGAAGTGAACCATCATATGACCAGAACTGAAAAATTGAATATGCTGTTCGGGGAAGATTATGAGCTGATTGACCTGTTTCCCCGGGCTGAGGGGGAAGGATGTCAGGATTTTATCAACCAGGCAGAACAGTACTTTCTGCAGGATGGACAGCTGTCCCAATTCTGCGACCGGGCGGTGACGCTGGTGCTGAAGCTGCTGTGTTACTATCCTTTTGAAATGTTTGTGCAGGAATACATTCCTTTCCGTAGCCCGCGTTCCGGCTGGCTGAAGGACAAACGGTGCGAAATGGTGGCAAGAATCATCCGGAAGGTGATTATGAAGAAAAAAGGGCAGGTCGATATTCTTCTCGGGAAAGAAAATACGATTGTCAGTATCGTGGGCGGCACACTTTCCATTGCCGTATACCATCCCAGCGAAAGTGTCAGCAGCCTTCTGGACCGTCTGACGGAAGCAGAGGGATTGTACCGGAGACGTTATTTCATATAAAATAAATGAGAATGATAAAATCAGGCAGCCGGATCCTGCGGCATCCGGCAAGGAATATTTGAATTGGAAAGGGGGAGCGCGCAGTGGCCGAGATGCGCAGATATAAGAGAGAAGTTCAGGATACCCGGCAGATCCGCCGGCTTCTGGAGGAATGTCAGGTGCTGCGGATCGGAACGATGGACCAGGAAGGAATGTTCATCGTTCCGGTCAATTACGGATACGAATATGGGGAGGACGGCAGTCTGCGGTTCTATATTCATTCTGCCGGAGAAGGAAGAAAGGTACGGGCCTTCCGGCAGCAGGAGCGGGTAGCTGTGGAGCTGGACTGCGCCGACGGTCTGATCCGCGGAGACTATACCTGCCAGTACTCCATGGCTTTCCGCAGTCTGATGGGAAGCGGAAAGATCCGCCTTCTGTCCGGAGAGGAGAAGCTGCGCGGCCTTAAACTGCTGATGGGCCACATCGCCCCCGAAAGCCGGATTTCCTTCTCGGATCAGATGGTGGAAGCGGTTCATGTGTATGCCATCCAGATGGAAGAGTTCCGCATGAAGAAGCGGGAACCTGAGAAAACCGCTTCCGGCTGTCCGCCGGTATCTACGGACATGCAGCATAATAAAAAAGGAGTTTAAGACACCATGAGATTTGATTCCATTGAAGAATATATTACCCGTTTTCCCATTTATCAGTATGCTTTTCTGGACACCCAGGATATCGAGTTCAATGACAGAGTGAGAACCATCTGTAAAAAAGAATGTCCCAGGTACGGTAAGTCCTGGTCCTGTCCGCCGGCGGTGGGGACAGTGGAACACTGTATGGAGGTCTGCCGGGAGTATCCATATGCCCTGTTGTTTTCTTCCGTGGCAGACGTACCGGATTATTCAGATATGAAAGCGCTTCTGGCCACAAAGGCGGAGCATGAAGAGATTACCCGGCAGATCGAACAGTTTCTGAAGGATGATGCCTGGAAATGCTACACGTTATCCACAGATTCCTGTTCTATCTGCGACAAATGCTCTTATCCCAAAAGAGCCTGTCTTCACCCGGAGCAGATGCACCCGTGCATTGAAAGCCACGGGATTCTTCTGACCAAAAGTATCGAGGAAAATCATATGGATTATTTTATGGGAGAACAGATGGTTCTCTGGTTCAGTCTGATTTTCCTGAAAGCAGTGTAAAATGCATCCTTACAGGCGGCGCCATATGTTATCGGCGCCGCTTATCTTGTCAGATCTTTTACCCAGGCATATTTTTTGTAATGACGGTATACGGCAGGGAGCTTCACCATTTCATCCAGGCTGATGACGAAATAAACGGCAAGCACCGGAAGATTAAGCACAAAGGCAGAGATAAGCCCCAGGGGCACCGCAATCACCCACATTACAATCGTATCGCACAGCAGACCGAAACGTGAGTCGCCTCCGGCGCAAAAGATTCCGGCGATGGTGGTGGCGTTTACCGCCCTTCCGATCATATAGTAGGAACAAATCAGAAGCATCCCCCTCAGATAACCGGCAGAAACATCGCTGAGGTTGGATACGGAAAGGATCAGCGGAGACAACGCCAGAAGTACCAATCCGGAAATAATGCCGCTTACAATGGAGATCCGGCAGAGCCGGCCTCCGTAGCTGCGGGCTTTCTCCAGATTTCCCTGTCCCAGCTCATTTCCCACCAGAATACCGCCGCCGTTGCCGATGCCGGAGCAAAAGCAGGCGATCAGGTTTTTCACAATATTGGCGATGGAATTTGCCGCCACCGCGTCACTTCCCAGATGTCCCATAATCACGGAATACATGGTAAATCCGCATCCCCACACCATTTCATTGGCCAGCACCGGCGTCGTATACTTCCAGAAATCCTTTCGCAGCAGCGGATCGGTATGTATCACATAACGCATCCTCAGATGAATCCTTCCTTCCCGGCAGGATTCCGCAAAAAGCCACAGCAGCTCCGCCGCTTTCGCGATCACCGTAGCCAGGGCAGCACCGGCAATGCCCATTTCCGGAAAAATCCAGAATCCGAAAATAAAAACCGCATTGAGAAAAATATTCAGCACCACGGAAAAAGAACTGATCACCGTACTTTTCATGGCCTGACCGCTGTTCTTCAGGATGCAGAGGAAAATCTGGGAGATCCCTGTCATAAGGTAGGACAGCCCCACCACCTGAAGATACCGGACGCCGCCGGCAATCAGCACTTCGTCCCGTGTAAAAATCCGCATCAGCAGTCCCGGGCACAGCTGAGCTGCCAGAAAGACCGCCAGGGACACCGGCGTGGTGATCTTCAGCACCAGAGCCAGAATCCGTTCCACCGCATCCCGGTCACCCTTTCCCCAGTACTGAGCGGCCAGCATGCTGGCCCCGATGGTCATGGCCGCCAGAAACAGATTGAAGACAAACTGCACCTGTCCGGCCAGGGAGACAGCAGAAAGCGAATCCTGATCCAGCAGCCCCAGCATCAGAGCGTCGGAAGCGTTCACTGCCGCCAGCATGAACTGCTGAAAAGCGATAGGAAGCACCAGAGAAAATAATTTTGAATAAAATTCTGAGTTTTTCTTTAACGTATTCAAATGACAAACCCTCCTGTACAGTTCTCTATGATAAGGAATTCTTTCGGGAAAAACTACCGTTTTTTTCTGTTTTTCTATAACAATCTTATTCGGAACGGAAAATCATATTTTGCGGAATTCTTTCATAAATTGGATAATAAAACCGGGGAGGATGCCATGAAGAAACTCAGATTTCCCATCTGGCGGGAAGCGCTGGCCCAGTCACTGGAGCTTCCCCGGGATCTTGCCTGCCGGGACGCGCTTCTGACCATGACAGGAGAATCGCAGCTGCTGGTGGAAAATTACCGGGCCATCCGGGAATATACCCCCGGGCATCTCCTGATACAGGCCGCCAACTGCCGGATCCGGATAGAGGGAAAGCATCTGCAGATTCGCTACTATAATAATGAGGAGATGCAGATCGAAGGGCAGATTGAAGTTATTCGCTTTGAACCGTAACATGCGGCCGGGCAGCCCCCAAAGGGGCCGCCGCAAGCCGGATCAGAGAGGAGGATACAGCTTGACGGAAAAAATCCCGCGTTATCTGAAAGGATATGTGAAAATCCGGCTGGAAAGCCCGATGCCGGAACGTTTTCTTGCCCTGTGCGTACATAACAGAATTCCTCTGTGGAATCTGAATAACCACGGTCTTTATTATGAAATGGAACTGCTGCTTCCGGATTTTTTCCGGCTGCCGCCTTTTCGCAGAAAAACATCTTCCAGAATTTTTCTTCTGGAACGCCATGGCCTTCCCTTTCTTCTGAAGAAAGGCAGAAAGAAGAAGGCACTTCTGGCCGGAATACTTATCTGCGGGATTTTTCTGTACGGATGCTCACTGTTTCTCTGGGACATCCAGGTGGAAGGGAACCTGCGACATTCCCAGGAAACCATCCTACGGGTGCTGGATGAGGACGGTGTCCGGGCGGGAATCCTAAAAAGCAGCCTGGACTGCAGCGGGATTGCCGCCCGGGTCCGGGAAGCATTTCCGGATGTGGTATGGGTATCCGCTACCCTGGAGGGTACCTGCCTGAATATTGAACTGCGGGAAAATCAGGAAGGAAACGAAACTTCTGATCAGGAGCCGGATGCGGCCTGGGATCTGACGGCTGACAGGGACGGAACGGTACTCAGCATCGTTACCCGCCGGGGGACGCCGCTTGTGCAGGCCGGCCAGAAGGTAAAAAAAGGCGATGTGCTGGTGACGGGGGCTCTGGAAATTCTCAATAACGACCAGCTGGTACAGCGGTACGAATACGTGGGCGCGGACGCGGATATCCTGCTGGAAGTCGATTATCAGTATTACGATGAATTTTCCATGACACAAATCCGGAGGCAGTATGAAGGTTCCGCGAAAAGTTATTTCTTTCTACGTCTCTTCGGACAGGAGTTTTCCATGGCAGGGAAAGCCAAAGAAACGGAAGAGGAGGTTCGCTGGGAAAAACCGGTTTATCTCACCGACAGTTTCTGCCTTCCGATTTCCTACGGAACGATCACCCGGCAGGTCTGCCGGGATGTGACGGTTCACTATGATGAAGAAGAGGCCAGAGACATCGCCAGAGATCATCTGACCCGTTTTATGAAAAATCTGGTTGAGGAAGGAGCAGAGGTGACGGGCCGGCAGGTGGAAGTCCAGGTGGGGAATACGCAATGCATTTCCAAAGGAACCGTCACGGTTATCCGTTCCTGCGTTCAGAAAACGCCGGTGAGCGTCCGGCAGCTACCCCAGGATGGGACCGGAGAACCGTCAGAATCCTGATCGTTTCATACTTATCGCAAATTTCCTGTTTTTCTACTTGATTAATTCTGAAAATCGGATATAATAAATAAATATGAGTTTTTACTACATATTTATACCATTTCCCTGCCGGGGAATATCTTACTATTTATACTGCGAGGAGGAATATTTATGAAAAGGAAATTCATTGCCCTGACTCTGACAGCCGGTATGCTGGTATCCATGACGGCATGCGGAGGCAATAGCGACAATGCGGCTGAGGATACCAACACAGCCGAAACAGAAGAAACTACTGATGATAGCGCTCAGGAGGATGCTACCGATGACGCGGCTGCCCAGGAGGATGCTTCTTCCGGGGAAAGCGGCAGCGCCGCGGAAGTGGAAACCGTGACCGACGGTGTTCTGACTGTGGCCACCAGCCCGGATTTCGCTCCCTATGAGTTTTACGCCATCGGCGAGGACGGAACTCCCCAGCTGGCCGGCTTCGATATTGCGCTGGCTCAGTATATCGCCGATTATATGGGACTGGAGCTGGAAATAATTCCCGTGGACTTTGACGGCGTAATCAGCGAACTTCAGACCAAATCCGTGGACCTGGGAATGGCCGGACTGTCTCCGGATCCTGACCGTGAGTCCGTGATGGATTTCTCCGATATTTATTACACCGGCGGACAGTCTCTGGTAACCACCAAGGAGAACGCGGACAAGTATAATTCTTTCGAAGCCATCAACAATCCCGATGTGACCGTAGGCGCGCAGACCGCGTCCATCCAGCTGGATCTGGCACAGACCAATTCTCCGGACGCGGATATTATCTCCCTTCCGAAGGTAACGGATATCATTGCCGAGCTGGTTGCCGGCACCATGGATGCCGCCTATATTGAGACCGTAGTGGCTGAAAGCTATCAGGCCAACTATCCGGACCTGGAGATCGTGATGGATGTTCCCTATGACCAGGAAGGTTCCGCCATCGGTGTCTGCAAAGACAACGAGGGCCTGCTGGCTGCTGTAAATGAGGCCATAGCCGCCGCTATCGAGGATGGCAGCATGGATCAGTTCGTAGCGGAAGCCAATGAGCTGGCATCCGGACAGACCTACGAGGGCCTGCTGGATGAGGAAGGTAACGTTCAGGAATAATCCGGAAAGGAGAACCATATGGAACAGTTTATCAAACTGGAAAACTTTTCCAAAATTGCCCCCTATGCGGAGCTGTTCTGGCAGGGTACGCTGGTAACCCTCCTGCTGGCTCTGTTTACTGTGGTGATTGGTTTCTGCCTGGCCCTGATTCTTGCGCTGATGCGTATGTCCAACCTGCGCCCCTTCCGGGCGCTGGGGCTGGATAGCAACGGCCATCTGAGAAACGGAGGTTTTCTGGCAAAGCTTTCCCGTTTTAATCCGCTTTCTTTCATTGCCACCGCCTATGTGGAGGTGATTCGTTCCACACCTGTGATTGTGCAGGTTTTCATCATTTACTATGGTGTGTTCAGCCTGATCGATCTGCCGGGCTTCCGCCTGTTCGGATTTATCCGGTTTGACCGTTTTCTGCCGGGTGTGGTAGCTCTTGGTATGAACTCCGGCGCTTATCTGTGCGAGATCATCCGTGCCGGTATCCAGTCCGTGGATTCCGGTCAGACAGAGGCCGCCCGTTCCCTGGGTCTTTCCCAGAAACAGAACCTGCGGTATATCGTGCTGCCTCAGGCGCTGAAGAATATCCTTCCGGCCATTGCCAACGAGTTTGTAGTCATCATCAAGGAATCCGCCATCACCTACACCATCGGTGTGCAGGATATTATGTCCGCGGTCAACGCGGTGCGGGGCGCGGCCTTTATCATCACCGAGCCGCTGCTGGTGGCGACGGCGATTTATTTCTGCCTGTGTTTCCCCACATCCAAGCTGATTGCTTATTTCGAGAGGAGGATGCGCCGTGGCGACACAAGATAGCATGATTCAGGTAAAAGATTTAAAGAAGCATTATAATATGGGCGCCATCAAAGCGCTGGACGGTGTCACCGTGGACATCAATAAAGGAGATGTGATGGCGGTAATCGGGCCCTCCGGTTCCGGAAAATCCACTTTTCTGCGCAGTCTGAACCTTCTGGAGGAACCCACCGGCGGTTCCATTGTGTTCAAGGGCGTGGACATCACCCAGAAAAAGCACCGGAATGCCGATGGCAAGATGGAAAAGCTGAATATCGATACGCTTCGCCAGAAAATGGGAATGGTTTTTCAGCACTTTAACCTGTTCCCCCATATGACGATTCTGGAAAATATGACCCTGGCTCCCATTAAGGTAAAAGGTATGGCCAGGGAGGCCGCGGAGGCAAAGGCTCTGGAACTTCTGGACCGGGTAGGATTAAAGGATCGTGCCGGCGCTTTTCCCATTCAGCTTTCCGGCGGTCAGAAACAGCGTGTGGCCATTGTGCGGGCCCTGGCTATGGAGCCGGAAGTGATGCTTTTTGATGAACCCACATCCGCGCTGGATCCGGAGATGGTAGGCGAGGTTCTGGATGTTATGAAGGAACTGGCTCATGAAGGAATGACCATGGTGGTAGTAACCCATGAAATGGGATTTGCCCGCGAAGTAGGAAACCGTGTGCTGTTCATGGCGGACGGCAAACTGATGGAGCAGGGCAGCCCCAGGGATATTTTTGAAAATCCACAAAACCCCAGACTGAAGGAATTTCTGTCTAAGGTTTTATAGTTTTGGTTTTTTAGTAAAGAAAAGGCTGTGGCATGAAACAGATTCATGTAACAGCCTTTTTTCAGAGGAGGAATTGTGCAATGACACAGGAACAGCAGACGGCCGTGAAGGCCGTGGAAGAGAAGCAGGATCTGCTCGGCCGGGTGGCTGATGAGATCTGGGAGTATGCGGAGCTCTCCCTTCAGGAAGTAAAATCGGCGGAATGTTACTGCCAGGTCCTTGAGGAGGAAGGTTTCCGGGTGGAGCGGGGTATCTGCGGAATTGATACTGCTTTTTCAGCGGAATTTGGAAACGGAAGTCCCAGAATCGGAATTCTGGCGGAATACGACGCCCTTTCCGGTCTGTCCCAGGAGGCAGGCAGCCTTGAGCGGAAGGAGCTGATTTCGGGCGGCTGCGGCCATGGCTGCGGTCACAATCTTCTGGGTGCCGGCGCCCTGGGAGCTGCTCTGGGCGTGAAGGCTTATCTGGAGAAGACAGGTCATCCCGGCACAGTGATCCTTTATGGCTGTCCGGGAGAGGAGGGCGGCGCCGCCAAGGCGTTTATGGCCAGGGATGGTCTGTGGAAATCCCTGGACGCGGCGCTGACCTGGCATCCGCAGGATGTCAATGAGGTGCGCACCGGTTCTTCCAACTCCTGTATTCAGATTCAGTACAAGTTCACCGGCGTGGCATCCCACGCGGCGCAAGCTCCGGAGCTGGGCCGCAGCGCCCTGGATGCGGTGGAGCTGATGAATATCGGCGTACAGTTTCTCCGGGAGCATATGAGTACCCGGGCCCGGGTGCATTATGCCATCACCGATACCGGCGGACTGAGCCCCAACGTGGTACAGCCCAAAGCCAGTGTTCTTTACATGATCCGTTCCAACCATGTCGGCGAAGCCGTTCAGCTGCAGGAGCGGGTGGACAAGATCGCCCAGGGGGCGGCGCTTATGACGGATACCCGGGTGGAGAAAAAATTTATCGATGGTCTGGCGGATACGGTCAGCAACCATGTGCTGGAGCGGGTGCTTTATGACAGCTACCGTCAGCTGGGGGTACCGGCCCACACAGAGGAGGAGCTGGCCTACACAGATCAGCTGGCCCGGACGTATCCGGGAAATGATATCGTGCCCGGCCTGGGCGCGGAAAACGATCCTGACATCAAGGAGCAGGTGGCCGCCATGCAGCGGCAGTGGGGCCATGCCATGAACGATTTCCTGGCTCCGCTGTATCAGGGAGAGGCGTTCACTGCCGGCTCCACGGATGTGGGGGATGTCAGCTGGCTGACACCTACCGCGCAGATCCATGTGGCGGCCTGGCCCAACGGGTGCCCGGGACACAGCTGGCAGAACGTCTCCTGCGGAGGAACCTCCGTGGGAAAGAAAGCGGCCATCCATGCGGGCAAGGTGCTGGCTTCGGCGGCGGTGGAGCTTTTTGAAAGCCCCGAACTTCTTCGCCAGGCCAGAGAAGAATTTGAAAAAAGAACGTCCGGCGGATATGTATGCCCCATTCCCCCGGAGGCGGTGCCATCGATTCCAGACTGACCGGCAGGCAGCGAAAAACGCAGACGTGGAGTATTTCCGCGTCTGTTTTTTTGTCGCAAAATGTTGAATTTACTTTTGTATTGTGCTACAGTATGCAACAAAAGCACCTGGAAAAATTTGGTTATTCTACGGACAGAAGGGGGAAGTTTTCCAATGGTACGGGAGTATCTGAAGCAGAATGTTTACGACGCGCTTCTGGAGCGGCTTGATTTTATTTTCAGGGAATTTGACAATATTTACATTTCTTTTTCCGGCGGGAAGGACAGCGGGCTTCTGCTGAATCTGCTGCTGGATTTTCGGGATAAACACTATCCGGACCGGCCAATCGGCGTATTTCACCAGGATTTTGAGGCACAGTATACTGTCACCACAGAATATATCGAGCGCACTTTTGAGCGGATTAAGGACCGGGTGGAGCCTTACTGGGTCTGCCTTCCCATGGCCACCTACCGTTACCGGATGCACCAGGAGGATCTGGCCAAACAGTTTGGCCGCTGGTACCGGATGTCCCACGGAGGCAGAAAAACTGTCTGTCTTCTGGGTATGCGGGCGGACGAATCCCTCCAGCGCTACAGCGGTTTTCTCAATAAAAAGTACGGCTACAAGGGAGTCTGCTGGATCACAAAGCATTTCAAGGATGTGTGGTGCGCGTCCCCCTTTAACGATTATTCCAAAGACTCTCTCAATCTGTACCGGGTCATCGACCCGGAGATCTGGGCCAAACTGGTGGGCCGGGTGCAGGGCGCCAATTTCGCCAGCATTTACGGCAGGACAAAAGCCATGGGGTACCGGAACGTAACCCTGCCGGAAGGACACACCTGGAAATCCTACACGATTTTCCTTCTGGATACCCTCCCCGCCAGGCTTCGGAACAATTGAAACAAAAAATCCCGTATCGTATTTGTGGGAAAGATTCCGGACAATACAGACGACATCAGATCCACCAAGGATATTCCCAGCTGGAAACGGATGTGCTACTGCATCCTGAAAAATGATCACACCTGCCGGTTTATGGGCTTTGGCATGACCAGGCAGCAGCAGAAACGGATCGATCTGATACGGGAAAAATACGACGGCTATACCATGCCGGTGGTCTGTTATTACGCCAAATCCCAGGACGTCTATGTGATTGTAGACGGCTTTCACCGGTACCGGGTGATGAAGGAACATCCGGATATCTATGAGCGGGAAAAAGGACTGCTGCCGGTTTCCGTCATCGACAAGCCGCTGGATCAGCGGATGGCCAGTACCATCCGCCATAACCGGGCCCGGGGAAGCCACGATGTGGATCTTATGAGCAATATCGTCCGGGAGCTGCATGAACTGGGAAGATCCGATGCCTGGATTTCCAAACACCTGGGCATGGACCGGGATGAAATCCTGCGGCTCAAACAGATCACCGGTCTGGCGGCGCTTTTCAAGGAAGTTCAGTTTGGAAAAGCCTGGCAGCCGGATGAGGAGGACGCGGAGGATATCCCGGAAGATAACGATTGATTGCACAGAAAATCTTTGCATATTTCTGCGGGATCCGCCCTGAAATGAAATTGAAAGAAAAAAGGGGTTTCATTCTGGCGAAAAAATGGTAAAATAGAAAACAGTGCGAGAAATACCGCAAAGAAACCCCCTTCGGGGATACCTTTATGGCCATACGGCCAATAATAAGGAAAGGAAGAAGGAAATACATGACCAACAGCATCATAGAACAGCAGATGGAAATTCCCGCGGAGCATGAGCGGAATCTTTTTGGTCAGTTTGACGAGCATATCAAGAAAATCGAGCGGACGCTGCGGGTGACGCTGATTTCCCGGGACGGGATGCTGAAAATCATTGGACCCGCTTCCAACGTGAAAAAGGCCGCCGACATTTTCCGGGAACTTCTGAAGCTTTCTCTCCGGGGCAATGTGATTCAGGCTCAGAACGTGGATTATGCCCTGTCCCTGGCGCTGGAAGACCGGGAGGCACCTCTGGCGCAGATGGATGAGGACTGCATCTGCCATACCATCAACGGCCGTCCTGTAAAACCCAAAACCCTGGGGCAGAAGGCCTATGTGGACGAGATCCGAAAAAAGATGATTGTTTTCGGCGTGGGGCCCGCGGGAACCGGAAAGACATACCTTGCCATGGCCATGGCAATCACGGCCTTCCGCAACGATGAGGTAGGGCGGATCATTCTGACACGCCCGGCCATTGAGGCGGGGGAGAAGCTGGGATTTCTTCCGGGTGATCTTCAGAGCAAGGTGGATCCCTATCTGCGTCCCCTCTACGATGCCCTGTATCAGATTATGGGGCCGGAAAGCTTCACAAAGAACATGGAGAAAGGTCTCATCGAGGTGGCGCCCCTGGCCTATATGAGAGGGCGCACCCTGGATAATGCCTTTATCATTCTGGACGAAGCGCAGAATACCACCCCTGCCCAGATGAAGATGTTTCTCACCAGAATCGGATTCGGTTCCAAGGTGATCGTCACCGGCGACTCTTCCCAGAAGGATCTCCCTTCCGGTCAGAAGTCCGGTCTGGAGGTGGCGCTGCAGGTGCTGAAAAAAGTGGACGACATCGCTGTCTGCCAGCTGACCAGCAAGGATGTGGTGCGGCACCCGCTGGTACAGAAAATTGTTCAGGCCTACGAAGTGTATGAAAAGAAGCATCCCCTGGAGGAGCATCCGTCCCCGGGGAAAGCTCCGAACAGGAGAGGAGGACGCAGATGACGGTTTCTCTGGAAAACGAACAGGATCAGCAGTTTGATTTCGATTTTGAACAGGTGGCCCGGCAAGTGGCGGAAGCCGTACTGGATCAGGAAGGCTGCCCCTATGAGGCCTGCGTAAATGTGATTCTCACCGGCGACGAGGAGATCCGCAGCGCCAACCGGCAGTTCCGGCAGATCGACCGGTCCACGGATGTACTGTCTTTCCCCATGGTGGATTTCCCCGCTCCCGCCAGCTATGAATTTCTCGAAGAGGATCCCGGATGTTTCCATCCGGACACCGGGGAACTTCTCCTGGGAGATATTATGATTTCCATTCCCACTGCCGTCCGGCAGGCTGCCGCTTACGGACATGGAATCCTGCGGGAATATGCGTTTCTGATTGCCCACAGTATGCTTCATCTGCTGGGGTACGATCACATGGAGGAAGAAGAACGGGTACTGATGGAGAAAAAGCAGGAACAGGTGCTGAATGTCCTGCATATCACAAGATAAAAGGAGCTTGATTATGAAAAAATATGCAGCAATTATTTTCCTGCTGGGAGCCGCGGGTGCTCTTCTGGCAGGTTGCCGGAAAACGGATTCGGAGTCGGATGTGACGCCCACGCCTACGCCTGCGGCGGAGGCCGCAGCGGAAGAAACACCCACTCCTGAGATACTGGAGGCACAGGATCCGGAGCCCACGGAGACCCCGGTTCCGGAAGGATATGTGACCAGTTATCTGACCGGAGAGTATGTGCCGGAAACCATCGGAAGACGGCGTCCGGTGGCGGTGATGATCAACAATGTGCAGGCGGCGCTGCCGCAGGCCGGAATTGCCAACGCGGGCGTAATGTATGAGGCGCCGGTGGAAGGCGGAATCACCCGGATGATGGCTATTTTCGAGGACTATGACAGCCTTGAGAAGATCGGTCCGGTACGCAGCTGCCGGGATTATTACATTTTCTATGCCTCCGGCTTCAATGCCATCTATACTCACTACGGACAGTCCGCCTACGCGGTTCCTTATCTGGAGCTTCCTGAAGTGGAAAACCTCAGCGGTCTGGCCGGCTACGGTGATCAGGTATTTTACCGCACTTCAGACAGAAAGGCTCCTCATAACGCCTATACCAGCTTTGAGGGTATTCAGAAAGGTATTGAGATCAACGGCTACAGTCAGGATTACGCGGAAGACTTTGTGCCGGGCTACGCGTTCTGTGGCGTAGATGATGAAATCGATCTTCCGGGCGTGGATGCGCAGATTGTAAAGCCGGGCTATTTTCTCAACGAGCCCTGGTTTGAGTACAACCCGGAGGATAAGCTGTACTACCGGTATCAGTTCGGCGACAAACAGATCGATGAGCTGACGGGAGAGCAGCTGGCATACAAGAATATTATCCTTCAGTACTCTACCTGGCGCAATTACGATGAAAACGGTTATCTGAACATCGATGTGGACGCCGGAAACGTGGGAAAATATATTGTAAACGGAAAAGCCATCGATATTACCTGGAGCAAGCAAACTCCCTGGGGTCCCACATATTATTATGATACCAACGGAAATCAGATTACTCTGGACACCGGAAAAACATGGGTTTGCATCATTCAGGACACCTATGCGGACCGGGTAGAGATTCTGGGCGCGGATACCGCGTCTCAGGAAGCCGGTACAGGTGAAACAGCCGAGACCAGCGAGACGGACTCAACCGGTGAAACAGCCGACACCGCGGATGCCGCCGGGGCTGCGCAGGAATAAAGGACCGGACAGGTATAAACAGGAAAAACAGGACCGATACTATAAGAAAAAAGGAGCTTTTGTTATGCGGAAATTTTCTTATGCTGTCGGTCTTTTTTCTGTTGTTTTTCTTCTGGCCTTCGGTTTCTATGCCAGCTACCGGTTCTTTTCAGGCGGTTCCCCCAGAAGTATGGAAACGGAGAGTTCCATGGAACCCGAGTTTGAAATCCGGGAGGACGAGGGGATGGTTACCGTATATACGGAGGACGGTGAACTGTATGAAACCACGGAAATTCTCTACGCATCGCTTCCGGAGAAAGTGAGGGACAGAATCCGGGAAGGCTATGTGATCCGGGGAAAACAGAGGCTGTACGGATTTCTGGAAAACTATTCCAGCTGACGCAGGAGACGGAAAAAAGTGCTGGCGCTTTCGGCGCAAGTGCGATACAATAGTAAAACAGCAGAAAGGGGCGGCGCCCCCTGCCAAAGAGGAGTACAAAGAACGATGAACGCAGTGAGAGAGAGACTAAAAGAGAAAAAACGGGTGGTGATTAAAATCGGATCCTCCTCCCTGACCCATAAGGAGACGGGAAATCTGGATCTGATCAAGCTGGAGATTCTGGTACGGGAGATCAGCGATCTGCGCAACCAGGGAATCGACGTGGTGCTGGTATCCTCCGGAGCCATCATGGTGGGAAGCCGGACGCTGGGATATGACCGCAAGCCTGCCACCCTGTCGGAGAAACAGGCCTGCGCGGCCATCGGCCAGGCGAAGCTGATGATGATTTATCAGAAGCTTTTTTCCGAATATAATCAGGTGGCGGGGCAGATCCTGATGACCAAAAGTATCATGCTCCACAGCGCCAACAGGAAAAATGCCAGAAATACTTTCTGTCAGCTTCTTTCCATGGGAGCCATCCCCATTGTTAATGAAAATGACACCATTTCCACCCACGAAATTCAGTTTGGCGACAACGATACGCTGTCGGCGGTGGTGGCCGCGCTGATCGGGGCGGATCTGCTGATCCTTCTTTCGGATATCGACGGTCTGTTTACCGACGACCCCCATCAGAACCCGGACGCCCGGTTTATCGATGTGGTGGAGAAGCTGGACGACCGGATGCGTCAGATGGGCAAGGATACCCCTGGAAGCAGCGTAGGCACCGGCGGTATGGCCACAAAACTGAAGGCGGCGCAGCTGGCGGTGAACGCCGGGGCCGATATGGTGATTGCCAACGGATCGGATTTTCATGTGATCCACAAGATCATGCAGGGAAGAAATCACGGAACCCTGTTTCTGGCAGATCCCAAGGAAGAGTTTTATCTGCTGGATTACATTAAGAGCACATCCTGAAAAAGAAAAAGGAGTTTACTATGGAACAGGAAAAAATTGACCGCATCAATCAGCTGGCCAGAAAGTCCAAGGCGGAAGGGCTGACAGAGGAGGAAAAGGCGGAGCAGCGCAAGCTGCGTCAGGAGTTTATCGCCAGCGTGCGGATGAATCTGAGAGCGCAGCTGGACAATATCGATATTCAGGAGAAGGACGGCACCATCGTCAATCTGGGAGAAAAATATGGAGACAAAAACAGACATTAGGAAAAAAGTATTCCGTCTCAGGAAGGAAGCTCCAGAGGAGCAGATTCTCCGGAACAGCCACGAGATCTGCCGCCGGGTGATTTCTCTTGCGGAATTTGACCGGGCCAGGTGGATTTATCTGTACATAGACTGCCGCAATGAAGTAATGACCGGGGAAATCCTCAGGGAGGCCCTTGCCCGTGGAAAGCAGGTAGCAGCTCCTAAAGTTGAGGGAAAAGAGATGATTTTCTTCCGGATAGACGGGGAAGAGGATCTGGAACCCGGCTACTTCGGCATCCGGGAGCCTAAACAGGGACTTTCGGCGGCAGACGGCAGCAACGGTTTGATGATTATGCCTGGCGTGGCCTTTGACCGGAGCCGGGGACGGGTAGGATACGGCGGAGGATTTTACGACCGGTATCTGGCCGCTCATCCGGATCTCTTTACCGCCGCGGTAGCTTTTGAATTTCAGTTATTTGATCAGGTACCCCGGGAGGAAACGGATATCCTTCCCCGCTGCCTGATTACGGAGAAGCAGATTTACCGGTAAAAACCCCGCAAGGGGATACCTTTACGGCCATGCGGCCAAAGTCAAGTAAGAAAGGAGAGCAGAATGGAACAGCTGGAACGTTTGGGAATCAGGGCCAGGGAGGCGGAAACTTCCCTGCGGCTTCTGACTACGGAGAAGAAAAATCAGGTGCTGCATCAGGCAGCCGACGATCTTCAGAAAAATGCGCGGCAAATTCTCGCGGAAAATGAGAAGGACATGGAAAACGGCAGGAAAAACGGAATGAGCGCCGGACTTCTGGACCGGCTTGCCCTCACGGAGGAGCGGATCCGGCAGATTGCTCTGGGGCTTCGCCAGATCGCGGCACTGGACGATCCGGTGGGCGAGGTCATCGGCATGAAGAAACGGCCCAACGGTCTGCTGATCGGCCAGAAGCGGGTGCCCCTGGGCGTGGTGGGCATCATCTACGAGGCCCGTCCCAATGTCACGGCGGATGCTTTCGGTCTCTGCTTTAAGACCGGCAACGCGGTAATCTTAAAGGGCGGAAGCGATGCCATTCACTCCAATACAGCCATTGTGGACAGTCTGCGGCAGTCGCTGAAAGACTGTCAGGTAAACCCGGACGCGCTGCTTCTGATCACGGATACTTCCCGGGAAACCACCCGGGCCTTCATGAAGCTGAACCGCTATGTGGACGTGCTGATCCCCAGAGGCGGAGCAGGGCTGATCCGTTCCGTGGTGGAGAACAGCACCATCCCGGTGATCGAGACAGGCACCGGAAACTGTCATGTGTATGTGGATGAGACCGCGGATCTGTCCATGGCCGCGGACATCATTCTGAACGCCAAAACCCAGCGGGTGGGCGTCTGCAACGCCTGCGAATCCATTCTGGTACATGAGAAGGTGAAGGAGCAGCTGCTTCCTGTACTGGGGAAAAGACTGGGAGAAAAACAGGTGGAAATCCGGGGAGATGAATCCGTCCGCAGCCTGATTCCGGAAGCGGTACCCGCCACGGAAGAGGACTGGGGACAGGAATATCTGGATTACATCGTTTCCATGAAAACGGTTTCCTCCGTGGACGAGGCCATCGCCCATATCAACCGGTACAATACGGGCCACTCGGAAACCATCGTCACCGACAGCTACGAAAATGCCCAGAAGTTCCTGGATCTGGTGGACGCGGCCTGCGTCTACGTCAACGCCTCCACCCGGTTCACCGACGGATTTGAGTTCGGCTTCGGCGCGGAAATCGGAATCAGCACCCAGAAGCTTCACGCCCGGGGGCCCATGGGGCTTCTGGCTCTGACCACCACAAAATACATCATCTACGGCAGCGGACAGATCCGTTCCTGAACACTGTTCCGGAAACATCGCCCTGCCCGGGGACACGGTCTTTTTGGGGCCGTGTCCTTTTTTTCGGATTTCAGGTTCTAAAACGATTTCCGGCCGCATATAGTAGGTACAAAAAGCTGAAATACAGATACACGGAGGTACTTACTATGATTGCATTAAACAGGCGCTACTCTTATGAGGACATTTTTCAGGGAATGGAGGAGCTTTCCCGGCGGTATCCGGATTTTACCGTCTGCCGGTCCATCGGTACAAGCCACGACGGCAGGGATATTCCCATGATGAGGGTTGGTCTGGG
>DSTMR04002__coassemble_1416_pt1 | contig 15617 bp, 16 predicted proteins | sample DSTMR04002__metabat2_low_PE_006 | metagenome-assembled genome bin DSTMR04002
CGGATCTCCTCGGTGATCTTCTCCTTGATTTCCCTGGATGCCTTCAGCTTCTGCACAGCCTCCAGAAAGCGGTCTCCGTCGGAGACGGTGGTATCCTCCCCCAGCTCCTCCCGGATCAATTTTAACTGCTCCCGGAGAATGTACTCCCGCTGGTTTTTGTCGATCCGTTCCTTGACCTTCTTCTGGATCTCATCCCTCAGCTGCATCACCTGGATCTCATTGCTCATGATCACCCCCAGCAGCTCATAGCGGTCGTCCAGCTGCACGGCATCCAGAATCTTCTGCCGCTGTTCCCAGCTCATGGGGATATGTACGGCAATCTGGTCCACCAGCCGGTCCACCCGGTTGATTTCCAGAATCTGTCCGGCCAGCTCCTTGCTGATTTTTCTGTTCTCCTGACAGTAAGCGGTGAAAATTTCTTTCAGGCTGCGCAGCATGGCCTCCTGCACCGTATCCGGATACTCCTCCTGGACGATGTCGAAGGCGGCCACCTCGGCTTCCAGATAAGGAAGATCCTCCTCCAGCTCTGTCAGCTCGCCCCGCTCCTGACCTTCCACCAGCACCCGGATCACATTTTTCGGCATCCGGACCACCTGCTTGATCACGGCCACGGTGCCGATCCGGTGCAGATCGCCGAACCTGGGCAGCTCCACCTCCGGGCTTTTCTGGGTCACCAGGAAAATCTTCTGATCCTGGGTCATGGCCTCCTCCACCGCCCGGATGGATTTTTCCCGGCTGATGTCAAAATGAACGATCATATCCGGCAAAATGGTGGCTCCCCGAAGAGCCACCGCCGGCATCACCTGTATCAACTGATTCATAGATTCGATTTCTCCCGTCAGGCGGTTTCCGGTCTGCCCTGGCGCTTCACAGAGGATCTCCTCTTGGGTATCTTTTTCTCTCCGTGAACGATCACCGGAGCGCTCTTGCCCGTCACCGCGTCTTTTGTGATAATACATTTCTGCATGGAGCTGTCGGAGGGCGCGTCGAACATCACGTCGGTCATGGTTTTCTCCATAACGGAACGCAGTCCTCTGGCTCCTGTCTTTCTCTCCATGGCGATCTTCGCCACCTCATTCAGCGCGTCCTCGTCAAAATCCAGCTCCACATCATCCAGCTCAAACAGCTTTTTATACTGCTTCACCAGAGAATTCTTCGGCTCTGTCAGAATCTTCACCAGCGCCGCCTCGTCCAGGGCATTTAAGGATACCACCACAGGCACCCTTCCGATGAACTCGGGAATCATGCCGAATTTGATGAAATCCTGGGGCATCACTTCTTTCAGAATCTCGCCCACGTTCTTATTCTCTCTCATTCCCAGAGAAGCGTTGAATCCGATGGCTTTGGTGTCCTGGCGGGACTCGATGATCTTGTCCAGTCCCTCAAAGGCACCTCCGCAGATGAAGAGAATGTTGGTGGTATCGATCTGGATAAATTCCTGATGGGGGTGCTTCCGTCCTCCCTGAGGCGGAACACTGGCCACACTTCCCTCCAGGATTTTCAGCAGTGCCTGCTGCACGCCCTCACCGGAGACATCTCTGGTGATGGAGGGATTTTCAGATTTTCTGGTAATCTTATCGATCTCATCGATATAGATAATACCGTGCTGGGCACGCTCGATATCGTAATCCGCTGCCTGAATAATCTTCAGCAGAATATTTTCCACATCCTCGCCCACATAGCCGGCCTCCGTCAGGGTGGTGGCGTCGGCGATGGCGAAGGGAACGTTCAGCATCTTTGCCAGGGTCTGTGCCAGATAGGTCTTTCCGGATCCGGTGGGTCCCAGCATCAGAATGTTGCTCTTCTGAAGCTCCACATCGCTGGAGTCCGCGGAAAGCACTCTCTTATAATGATTGTACACCGCCACGGACAGCACCTTTTTAGCCTCGTCCTGTCCCACCACATATTCATCCAGGATCTCTTTCATCTCTCTGGGTGTCATCAGATTGATTTCTCCGGAATCCTCCACATAATCATTGGTAAATTCTTCGCTGATGATCTCGGAGCAGATTTCGATACATTCATCGCAGATATAGGCGCCTTCCGGCCCCGCGATCAGCTTGCGTACCTGTTCCTCCGTCTTCCCGCAGAAAGAGCAGCGAATCCTGTTGTCGCCATTTTTCAAAGCCATAGCTCATTTCCTTTCTATTTTTATCTGTGAAAGCAGGGCATGAACAAGCCCTGCGGGGGCTTCTGTTGTCCTGAACTGCTAAGAGGGCGCCGCACTGTGCAGCCCCCTCTTTTGCATGCCTGTTATCTGTTGGTAATTACCTTATCGATCAGTCCATATTCCAGCGCCTCCTGGGCAGACATATAATTGTCTCTCTCAGTGTCCTGAGCAACTTTCTCCAGGGGCTGTCCCGTATTTGCTGCCAGAATGGAGTTCAGGTTATGCTTGGTCTTCAGAATATGATCCGCCACAATCTGAATCTCTGTGGCCTGTCCCTGCGCCCCGCCGGACGGCTGATGAATCATGATTTCCGCGTGCGGCAGCGCCAGACGCTTGCCCTTTGTTCCTCCTGCCAGAAGGAACGCGCCCATGCTGGCGGCCATTCCCATACAGATGGTGGAAACGTCGCACTTGATATAGCGCATGGTGTCATAGATGGCCATACCGGCTGTTACGGATCCGCCCGGGCTGTTGATATACAGATGGATATCTTTTCCCGGATCCTCGGACTCCAGAAACAGCAGCTGCGCCACGATCAGGTTGGCGCTCACATCGGTCACCTCTTCACCCAGAAAGATGATCCGGTCTTTCAGCAGACGGGAATAAATGTCATAGCTTCTCTCGCCTCTGCTGGTCTGTTCAATGACATAAGGTACTAAACTCATTCTCAAGCCTTCTTTCTATGTTACTGCGAAAGTCCGCCGCCGCGATAGCGGCAGATTCCAGGTTGCCAAAATTCGCCTGCCAGATTACTCAGCAGCCTCCACAGCAGCGTCAGAGATCAGGGTTACCGCTTCCTGAACGGCCAGATCTTTCTTCATCTGGTCTTTCTCATAGTCTCCCATCATCTCTTTCAGCTTGTCGGCCTCCATCTTGTACATCTCGGCCATCTTCGCGATTTCCTCATCCAGTCTCTCGTCGGAAATCTGGATATTCTCGGCCTCGGCGATCTTCTCCAGCACCAGACGGGTCTGGATTCTCTTCATGGCCTGGGGCTTCATCTGCTCTCTCATGGCGTCCTGGGTAGCCCCTGTAAACTGCATATACTGCTCCATGCTCAGGCCCTGTGCCTGGATTCTTCTGGCGAAATCATCCAGCATCTGGTCTACCTGGGTCTCCAGCATAGCGTCCGGAATCTCCATGGAAGCGTTCTCGATGGCTTTCTCCACAGCAGCGTCCTCTCTGGATCTCTTGGCTGCGTCTGCCTTCTTCTCCTCCAGGTTCTTCCTGATGTCTGCCTTGTACTCCTCCAGAGTGTCGAACTCGGATACGTCCTTGGCGAAATCATCGTTCAGCTCCGGAAGCTCTTTCATCTCGATTTTCTTTACGGTGCATTTGAACACGGCTGCTTTTCCTGCCAGCTCTTTTGCCTGATAGTTCTCCGGGAAGGTTACGTTTACTTCCTTCTCCTGGCCGATCTCGGCGCCTACCAGCTGCTCCTCAAATCCCGGAATGAACGCGCCGGATCCGATGGTCAGCGGGTAATCGGTGCCCTTTCCTCCCTCGAAAGCCTCTCCGTCCACGGAACCCTCGAAGTCCAGAGTTACTTTATCTCCATCCATAACGGCTCTGTCATCCACATCGATGGATCTGGAGTTGTTCTCCTGCTCTCTCTTCAGCTCTCCGGCGATTTCCTCCTCGGTAACCTCCAGGTCGCTCTTGGGAACTTCCAGTCCCTTGTAGTCGCCCAGCACAACTTCCGGTTTCAGCGCCACCTCAGCGGTGAAGATGAAGGGTTTGCCCTTCTCCAGCTGCTCGATGCTGATGGACGGACGGGAAACGATGGTCTCGCCGCACTCGTCAACTGCCTTGGAATATGCCTCCGGAATCAGAGCGTTGGCTGCGTCTTCATAAAAGATGCCGGCTCCGTACATTTTTTCGATCATGGCTCTCGGTGCTTTTCCTCTGCGGAATCCCGGAATGTTGATTCTGTTCTTCTGCTTCAGATAAGCGCCCTGAATCGCTTTCTCCAGTTCCTCAGCAGGAACTTCCATTGTCAGCTTCGCCATGTTTTTCTCAAGTTTTTCCACTTTTACGCTCATTGCCGTGTTTTCCTCCTTCTATCTATGGAAATATTTTTCTGTATTTTTTCACACTCATACATTTGAGTAGTATAACACAAGCCTTTGGAAAACGCCAGTATTTTTTATGAGAAATGCCCGTAAATAATGGATTTTTTGATCTCCTCCGCCTTTTCTTTGCTCTCCAGCTGCTCAATCAGGGCCGCGGCAAACGCGATGGCGGTGCCCACGCCGCGGCTGGTGGTGATGTTTCCGTCCACCGCCACTTTTCCGTTTCCGATCCGCGCGCCCGCAAGCCGCTCTTCAAAGCCGGGGTAGCATACCGCTTCCCGTCCTTCCAGAATCCCCAGATCACCCAGCACGCTGGGGGCGGCACAGATGGCGCCGATCCGTTTTCCTTCCCGGTTCCACTCGCCCAGAAGCCGGCACAGCCCTTCGTGGGCACCCAGATACCGGGTTCCCGGCATTCCTCCCGGAAGCACCAGCAGATCCCCGCCGGAAAATCCCGTTTCCTCAAACAGGCTGTCCGCCTCCACCCGGATATTGTGGGATCCGGTGATCTGTTTTCTTCCCATGATGGAGACCATCTCCACATCCTCTCCCGCTCTTCTGAGAAGATCCACAACCGTCAGGCCCTCCACTTCCTCAAATCCGTCTGCCAGAAATACATATACTTTTGCCATACTCTCTCTTCCTTTCTATATTATATATTTATTTTTCAAAGTTGTCCCTGTCAAAAACCTCTTCTCCCGGCCGCAGAAACCGGCACCTTTGATTCTGTCCGTTTTTTACTTATTCTGTCGAAGCCGCCGGAAAATCCGTTATTTCATGCTATACTTTTTCATGGGGTGGTACTATGTTTCAGGAATATCTGTCGGAAATTCTCCGGCAGGAGCGCGTCCGCCGTCACATGACCCAGGAACAGATGAGCCAGCTGCTCCATATCAGCCGCCAGACCTACTGCAATTACGAAACGGGCCGCCGCTGTCCTTCCATGGATACGCTGATCCAGATTTTCGGGATTCTCAAAATCCCTGCCGAACAGGTGCTCACCGGTCTGCCGGATTTTACTTCTCAGGACCGGCAGCTGCTGGGAGATTTCCACCGGCTTACACCCCGGCAGCGCGGGGAAGTGCTGAATCTGATCCGCTCAATGCTGTATTCCTGATGCGCAAACCGGAGGATGCCGCCTCTGTCCGCGGTTTTCATACGGGCGGGCAGAGGCACCGATTCTCCCTCCACAGTCCCCATCCGGCGGGACAGCAGCTTCCAAATCTTCTGCCTCCCGGCAGAATATCAGCACTCCCTGCTTTTCCGGATGCAGGCGCGCACAGCTTCCATCACCGCGCTGCGAAATCCTTTTTCTTCCAGAACGCCCACTGCCTCGATGGTGGTTCCCCGGGGGGAGCACACCATATCCTTCAGCTGACCGGGATGAATACCGGTTTCCAGCACCATCTTCGCGCTTCCCAACACAGCCTGAGCGGCGAACCGGTAGGCCTGGGCTCTGGACATTCCTTCCGCCACGGCTCCGTCCGCCACAGCTTCAATAAACAGAAACACATAGGCCGGAGCGCTTCCACTGGCTCCCACCACCACGTCAATCAGCTCTTCCGTGACAATTTCCGTCTTTCCAAAGCCCTCAAACACCCGGCACACCATTTCCACATCCTCCGGGCCAGCCTGGCTGCCGCCACATACGCAGCTCATCGCCTCCCCCACAAGAGCGGGCGTGTTGGGCATGGTGCGCACCAGCCGCATAGGACGCCCAAACTGTTCTTCCAGCCATGCCAGTGTTTTCCCCGGGGTAATGGATACCACCACCGTCTCCTGACGGACGCTGTCTTTGATTTCCGCGATAACTTCCTGATAATAGAAAGGCTTCACCGCCAGAATCAGCAGGTCCGCAAACGCCGCCACCCGGCGGTTGTCCTCCGTCACCGCGATCCCGAAAGCTTCCTCTGCCTTCCGGCGGCTGGCTTCCGTTCTGGCAGATGCCAGAATCTCCTCCGGCGACGCCACCTGTTTTTTCAAAATACCTCCGATCATGGCAGACGCCATATTTCCACATCCGATAAATCCAATCTTCATGATTTCCTCCTTTTCCGGCCGCATGGCCATAAAGGTATCCCCCTGCGGGATTTCCTCCTTTTCCGGCCCAATGGCCATAGAGGGATCCCCCTGCGGGATTTCCTCTTTTCCGGCCTTGCTGTCATAAAGGTTCCCCTGCGGGGGCCTCCTGTTTTAGCCGCTCCCCCTCACGGGGCCCTTTTTCTGTGTCCATATGCTTTATTATGAACGAAAGGCTCCAATCCCGCAAGAGGATTCCCGGGTTTTCTGGAAAATCCTGTGGCCGTTTGGTCTTTCCCCTTTGCCCTCCCGGTACATGCCCGCAGGCCCCGGCGATTCTGTTCTGTTTCCCGGGGCCGCACATATCCGGCCCTTCTGCATACTCTAATACGGAAAGAATCACAGCTGCCGCCCCTGTTGTCCGGCCGGCAGCTTACAGGAGGAGCTTTATGAAAAAGAAATGGATTGCTTTCGGGCTGGTGTCCGCACTGGCCTGCACCGCTTTTGCGGGATGCGGAAAAGACAGCGGCCAGCAGCCGGAATCCGCCGAAACGCTGCAGGAGGAGACGGATTCCGGGGAAACGGAGACTCCCGCCGGCGACAGCCAGGAGCAGGAAACCGTGAAGGTGACCCTCAATGAGGTGGCTCATTCCATCTTCTACGCGCCCCAGTATGTGGCCATTGAGGAAGGATATTTTGAGGAGGAGGGAATCCAGCTGGATCTGGTGAACGGCTACGGCGCCGACAAGGTGATGGCCGCCGTCATTTCCGGGGATGCCCAGATCGGCTTTATGGGCGCGGAGGCGTCCGTGTACGCCTATCTGGAAGGCGCCAATGATCCGGTGATCAACTTCGCGCAGGGAACCCAGCGGGCCGGGAATTTTGTGGTGGCCCGGGAGGAAATGCCGGACTTTGAATGGAGTGATCTGAAAGGGAAAAATATTCTTGGCGGCCGCAAAGGCGGAATGCCGGAAATGGTTTTCGAATATATCCTGAAGCAGAAGGGTCTGGATCCGGAAACAGATATGGATATCAATCAGAGTATCGACTTCGGCTCCACAGCAGCCGCGTTTTCCGGCGGCCAGGGGGATTTCACCATTGAATTTGAACCTTCCGCCACTGCACTGGAACAGGAAGGGGCCGGCTATGTGGTGGCTTCCTGCGGCGTGGAATCCGGCTACGTTCCCTACACCTCCTACAGCGCCAAAAGCAGTTATATTGAGGAGCATCCCGACATCATTCAGAAATTTACCAATGCCCTTCAGAGGGGTGTTGATTATGTAAACTCTCACAGCGCTGAAGAAATCGCTCAGGTGATTCTGCCCCAGTTCCCGGAAAATGATCTGGAAACCGTCACCACCATCGTAAACCGGTATCTGGAGCAGGATACCTGGAAAACGGATCTGATCTTTGAGGAGGAATCCTTCGATCTGCTGCAGGATATTCTGGAGAGCGCCGGGGAACTGGAAAAACGGGCGGACTACGAAGGAGTGGTCACCACAGAATTCGCCGAGGCTGCCCTGGAAAACTGATATAATTTCAGAGCCGCTCGATGACCGTTACCCGTCGGATTCCCGCTCGTGCAAGCACGGCGGCCGTCCTCCGGGCTTATCGCACAAAAAGCCGCCGCATGTCTTCTAAGACACCACGGCGGCTTTCCTTTCCACATGTTCTGTTATCTGTCCCGGAAGTCAAACAAATCTTTCATGGGAACTTCCAGCACTTCGGCAATATCAAACAGCTTATTGAGAGAAATCGATGTTTTTCCGTTAGGCGCTTCGATATTGCTGATATGAGTACGGCTCAGCTGTGTCGCTTCTGCCAGATCTGCCTGAGTCATTCCGCGCAGCTTCCGATAGTAGGCGATGGTCAGGCCCAGCATACGGAAGTCATTCATCCGTTTATAGTCCATAGCACCTGCTCCTTTCTTTAGTTTATAAGTTACCGCAGATACGCAAGAATTGAAACAATCTGATAATTTGCAATTCTTTCTTATTTCCGTATATTCCATTCTCCGCATTTGATATATGCAAATTTTCATTCTCCGGACGGCCGGACAGATCTTTCGCGGCAGCCGTCAGGCGCCGGAGGGCTCCTGGTTTTTGGCTCTGCTCATGACGCTGTTGTGGTATTTTCCCGACATGGTCACATCCTCTCCCATCCACGGGCGGGGCTGATAGGCTTCCGCCTCCTCTCTGGACGGAAATTCCACCTCCGCCAGCGCCAGCCCCTCGTACTCCCCGTGAAACAGATCCAGTTCAATGGAAAGTCCGCCCTCCTCCGGAAGTACATAACGGGTCTTGCGGATCACAATCCCGTCCGTTTTGGGAAGCAGATGCTCGTACCCCTCCCGGGTCAGCGGCAGGTTATACTCCTCCCGCATCATCAGTCCTCCCGATTTATATGTCAGCTCATAACGGTCCCCATCCCGGCGCACACGCACCACCGGGGCCGTACAGAGATATCCCTGCTCCAGTTCCCGGTGCGGGTACTGTTCCAGATTTTCAGGAAGCTCCTTCACCAGAAATTTCCGTTCGATTTCCATAAATATAACGCTCCTCTCCCAGTCATTTGCCCCCGGACTTCCGGGAGATCCCCCGATATTCACGTTCCCGCGGCCCCAGAGGCTTTCTTCTTTATTATATCAGGCCTGCTTTCATTCTGCACTTCTTTTTGCCGGACAATTTAGCGACAATTCTGCATTTCGGCTTTGCCGCCGTGAAGATTCCCCTTCCTATCCGTTGCATATTTTTGAGAATTTGGTATACTAGCCGGAGATACCTTTATGGCCATTTGGACAGAAAGAGAGGGAATTTATGAAAACAGCAGAAGATTTAAGACAGCTTCTTTATCAGATTAACCGGAAAAGCTACCCCGCCTACAAACAGACCCGGGGCGCCTATGCTTTCCCGGGATACGTTCTCGGCATCGACCATGTACAGGGGGATCCCTTTGCCGCGCCTTCCAAGGTCAGCGTGCGGGTGAGCCCGAAACAGGCCGGATTTCCCGCTGAGCTCTACCGGTCTGCAGAAACCCGGATCGCGCTTCAGGATCACCTGATCCGCCTGTTTCATCAGAAAATCGACCGTTTCAATTTCCGCGCCAAAGGCTCCGGAAAAAGCGGTCTGATCTCCATCAGCCACTGCCGGCAGGAGGTGCTGGACCGGACTGCCTGCCGGATCCATCCTTCCACCGGCGAAGTGCTTGTTCGCCTGGAGGTGGGCTTCCCCGCCAACGGCCGCACCATCAATTCCACCGAGCTGACCCGCATCCTGTTTGAATTTCTTCCGGTATGTGTGCGGGAATCCCTGTACTATAAAAATCTGGACGCCAACCGTCTGCGGGCTGTCCGGGATCTGGCGGAGGATCAGGCCTACATCCGCGGCGAGCTTTCCAAACGGAATCTGGCGGCCTTTGTGGCCAACGGTTCCATCCTGCCCAGAGAATCCGGCGTTTCTTCCCGTCCCATGAAAGAGGCGGTGCCCTTCGTCTCCCCCGCTTCCCTGGAAGTGACCCTGAACCTTCCCCATAAGGGAGCCCTGACCGGTATGGGTATTCCCCGGGGCATCACGCTGATTGTGGGCGGCGGCTACCATGGAAAATCCACCCTTCTGAAGGCTCTGGAGCTGGGCGTCTACAACCATATTGCCGGAGATGGAAGGGAATATGTGATCACGGAAAGCGACGGGGTAAAAATCCGCGCGGAGGATGGACGCAGCATCAAAAAAACGGATATTTCCATGTTCATCAACGACCTGCCCAACCACAAGGATACCACTGCCTTTTATACGGAGGACGCCAGCGGCAGTACTTCCCAGGCAGCCAACGTGGTGGAAGCCATGGAGACGGGAAGCCGGCTGCTGCTCATCGACGAGGACACCAGCGCCACCAACTTCATGATCCGGGACGAGCTGATGCAGCGGGTGGTGCACCCGAACCAGGAGCCCATCACCCCGTTTATTGAGCGGGTGCAGTGGCTTTCCAGGGAAAAAGGAATTTCCACCATCCTGGTGGCCGGAAGTTCCGGTTCCTACTTCCATGTGGCGGACACCATTCTTCAGATGGACCACTACAAGCCCATGGATATCACGGAGGCTGCCCGGCGGGAGGCAGCGGCATTTCCCTCCATCACCCCTTCGGCTCCCCGGAAAACGCAGCCGGATTTTGACCGCCGGCCCCGTCCGGAGCGGGCTTTCGGCGAGGATCGGAAAGTGAAAATGAAATCCCTGGGCACGGACGGCATTTCCGTCAACCATGAGACCATTGAGCTGAGATATCTGGAACAGCTGGTGGATTCCGAACAGGTCAACGCCCTGTCCTCCATCCTGCGCTACGCCCAGCTTCACCTGCTGGACGGCAAAAAAACCATGCAGCAGATTGTGGAAGAACTTGTGCAGCTTCTGGAATCCAGGGGACTGGACGCGCTGGAGGAGGGTTCCTATATCGCCTCTCCCATGGCCCTGCCCCGGAGACAGGAAATTTTTGCCTGCCTGAACCGGTATCGCAGCCTGAAGCTGTGATCTTATGGTTTTCGTAAGATTTTCATCATGAAATCTTTCCAAAATTTATAAATGCTTTATTCCACGGCCACACTTTTATCACATTTTCCGTGTAATATAATACTCAACAAAGCGAACCACACTTTGTTACGGGAGGTTATCCCAGATAGCCTCCCATCCCCCCTCATACATGTGGTAAAAGTTATTTTTTAGATTTCCTTTTTCATATTGGCCGGTATCGCAGGGTACCGGCCCTTCCTCTGTCCACAGGCTTTTTCCTGCGGATTTTCTTTTCAGGTTTTTTACAGTTTGTTTTCAAATTTTATAAATCATTTATCTCAAAGTCACAGTTTCATCACATTTCCCGTGTAATATAATACTCAACAAAGCGAACCACACTTTGTTGCGGGAGGTCATCACAGATGCCTCCCGTCCCCCCTCATTATCAATGTGGTAAAGTTATTTTAGATTTCCTTTTTCATATTGGCCGGTATCCCGAGATACCGGCCCTTCCTCTGTCTGCGGGTGTCTCCGCAGCTTTTTTAGTTTTTCTGACTTTCAGTTGTATTTCGGGAAAAAATAGTTTATGATAAACAATACTATAATTATACAGGAAGTGCAGCCATGAAGACCGATAAGAGAAAAAACGGAAGGAAAAGCAGACGCAGAAAATATCTCCGGCTTCTGCTGGTTCTGCTGCTTCTGGCAGTGGCCGGAGGTTCCTACAGTTATTATGCCCTGGTTTACCGCACCAGCACAGAGCCGCAGCCCCAGCGCAGCCACACCACTGCGGAGGCCGTTTACTCTCTGGAAAGCAGAATGAAGCTGCTGCACCTGACCCCCAAGGTCCGGGAAGCCGCCTTTACCGGCCGCGCGGCGGAGATCGATTACGGAACGTATATGATTCCCGGTCTGAAACACACGGAAACCCAGGTATTCGGAGAGAAAGGAACCAGTGATATCTGCACCTCCATGACCCCTCAGGGCCTGGCGGTGACAGAGGATTATCTCTTTGTCAGTTCCTACTGCCAGACAGGTACCCACAACTCCGTCATCTATATGATTGATAAAAAGTCCCATGAGTTCATCAAGGAAATCGTTCTTCGAAACAAATCCCATGTGGGCGGGCTGGCATACGACACCATCCATCACAATCTGTGGATCGCCGGCATGTCCCGGGGTCTTGCCCAGGTAAACGCGATTTCCCTGGATCAGCTGGAGGAGTATTCCTTTCAGGATGAGTACCAGCCCATCGTGTATTCCCAGTCCTATGACCTGTACGCGATTTCCCGGAATTCGTTCCTCACCTATTATAACAACGCCCTCTACATCGGCTATTTCACGGAAAACACCGCCAGTGTTCTGGAGGAATATGCCATCGCCGAGGACGGGACGCTGATCACGGAGTCCAACCAGAATACGCTGCTTTTGTCAGAGGCGCCCATCGCGCTTCCCTCCGATATCCGCATTATCGCCCAGAGGGCCCAGGGCGTGGCCTTTTATAAGGACATGATTCTTCTGTCCCATTCCTACGGGCCGCTGCCTTCTTCCCTGCAGGTGTTCAGCAACCGCAGTTCCATCCAGAAACTGCTGGAAGAGGATTCCGCGCTCCAGAAAATCCGTTTTCCCGAAAAGCTGGAACAGATTTATGTGGACGGCGACGACCTGTATGTGCTTTTTGAATCGGCGGCCTACGGTTACCGGGCCAGCTCACTGATGAAAGTGGACCGGATCCTCAAACTGGACCTGACGCTGCTTCTTGAGCAGCAGTAAATGCCTCGTGTTCTTTCTTCAGCTCTTCATACAGCTTCCGGCAGTCCCAGTACTGATTTTCAGGAGTGATCACCGCCTTGTAATTGATCCGGCCAACTCCGGCCTTTCTCAGAGCGGCCAGCACCTGATCCACCCGCCGGGAAGAAAGCCAGGCCATCACCATCATCTCCCCGGAAAATTCCCCGGTATCTCCGGTACTCTGTACAGGCGCGATATCAGGGGCGCCTGCCAGATATCCCACCGGCTGGCAGTATTCCTCCGGGGAGATTACTTTCACCCGGAGCTTCAGAGGCAGCAGCGCCCGGCGGATGGCGGACAGCCTGCGGGAATCCTCTATGTGAAACAGCATTATGGTTTCTTTCATGTTATCCTCCTATCATTATTCTTGGCCGTATGGCCATAAAGGTATCCTTCAGTTGCTCATTATATCATACCCCGGCCCAAATGCCAGCGGCCGGAGAAAAAAATCGGAGGCGCGGTATGGCAGATTATCTTTTTCTGGGAGACAGTATCACAGACGCGGATCATCTTTTTGAACCCACCGGACTGGGGACAGGGTTCGTCTCTCTCATAGCGCAGGATCCCCGTATGAAGGGGCAGCGGGTACGGAATATGGGACACGACGGATTTACCCTGGAGCGGATTCACCGGATGCTTATGCAGGACGGCGTGCCTGCGGCGGATGTGATTACGATTCTGGCAGGCGTCAACGACATTCCGGTTGAAGTCTATACCCAGAGGAACCGGATTCCCGACGAATTCGCTTTTTTCTGCCGGGAATTTTTTTCCCTTCTGTCCCGCAAACCCGGCACCCGGCTGGTGGTGATGGAGCCATTTCTCTTTGACTGCCCGGCGGAATACCGGAACTGGCATCCTTATGTGGAGGAAGAAAGCCGGATTCTGCGGCAGACAGCGGAGCAGTTTGGGGCCCTGTTCATTCCCACCGACCGTCTGCTGCGCTGCCGGGCCAGGGAGGAGGGAGTTTCGGAAATCACTGTGGACGGCATCCACCTCACCGATCGGGGAAACCGGATTCTGGCACAGCTGTGGCTTCAGAAAGTGGCTCCCGCCGGCGCGCATTTCAAAAAGGAGTGACCTTCGCGGGCCACTCCTTTTTGCTGAAAACATCTGCTCTCATTCTTCTTTCTTTTTTTCTTCTCTCCTCCGTTTGGTCACAAGCCCTCCGATCCGTCCGGTTTCTTTGGCCGACAGCGTTTTCCATCCGTCCTCCAGCACCTTGTCCAGAAGCCCCAGCTCCCCGGCGATCTCATATTTCAGCTTTTCCTCCGGAGACAATTCCTGAAGATTGATAGGTTTCTCCATAAAAAAGTCACACTCCTTTTCTTTTTGGAGTATGACCTTTTTTTCTCTGTTTATACGCCTGCTATTTGGGAATAATGATGGCTGCGATAATATATGCCAGAATTCCTGAACCTCCCATACAGGAGAACAGCACCCAGGCCAGCCGCACCAGCGTGGGGTCGATGTTAAAATACTCTCCGATTCCTCCGCACACGCCGCAGATCATATAGTTGGTGGAGGAACGATACAATCTCTTGTTTTCCATACGGATTCACCTCCTTATTCCGTGAAATCAATCTCCACTTCTCCCATGCCGCAGGATGCCCGCACCGTCCGGTCCGCACCCTCGTTGACCCGGTGATCCCCCGGCATGCTTCCGCTGAAATCCCCGAAATCCAGGCTTCCCATTCCCAGATCTCCATCCAGCTCGTAATCCTGCTGGCTTCCCTGCAAGGTCACCTGCGCGGTTCCCATACCGGTTTCCAGCCGGGTAGTTTCGCAGTCCAGGACTCCCAGATTGAGCACTCCCATGCCCACTTCCCAGCTGCTTTCCCGGGCAGTAATCCGTCCGTCGATATTCAGCACGCCGGCGCCTACCTGCGCGGAAATCTCTCTGGCCGAAAATCCGTCGCTCTCAAATTCCGCGGCCCCCAGATCCATGTCCACATCCTCAAACGAAATGTCCTCCGGGATATATATTTTCACCGCTTTTCCTGCCTGCCGGAAGACCTTCCGGTCTTTCTGCGTGATCTCCAGGCAGGAACCGTCCATCTCCATCCGGGTTCTCTGATCATCCCTCTGGACGCACACCTGGATCTCGTCCCCGTCATAGGTTTCCATACGGACTGCTCCGCTGTCCATCTCCAGGCTCAGGCTTTTGACCCCTGGAAAGGATGTGGTTCTCCAGTTGGCGGGGAGCAGACTGGGATCGCTGATATCATCCAGGCTTTCCAGCGCTTCCAGACTCTCCTCGTTACGGCTTCCCCCATTCAGGATTCCTCCCAGATCCAAGGACAGGGCATCCCAGAACTGTGCCGTGGATACGCCCAGGATCAGTCCCACAACCAGAAGGATAATTCCCACACTGCCGCAGATCCCGCTGATTCCCAGCAGTATTTTCGTTGTCTTTTTCATGCCCTGTTTCCTCCTCTCCCTCTGTGCGCCACTCTGGAAATAAAGTTCACCACCGCCCGGAAAATCCGGGGCAGCAGCCGGAATGCCAGCCAGGCAAATGCCAGCAGCAGCAGAATTCCCAGCGCGGTGAAAATCAGTCCGCCTCCCATTCCCACCAGGCCCGCGGCCGGAGAATGGAACAGCTGGACAATGCTTTCCACAAAGAGGACCACGCCTCCCACGGTCAGGCCGATACCGCCGCCGATACAGGCCGCCAGCACTCCCAGAAAGCCGCCGGCAAGACCGCCTATCAGACCCAGGATGCCGCCTCCGATTCCCAGAATCACCGGCGAGGCAAATACCACAAGGATAATCAGCAGCGCCCAGCCGCCGGCCCCTCGTTTCTGCCGGGGCGCCTGCGGGCCGTAACTGTAGCCATCGGCGTTTCCGGTTGGGCCGTAGCCGCCGGAGCTGTTTCCGGTTGACCCGTAATTGCCTGCATGGTCTCCGGCCGTTCCATAACCGCCGGAACTGTTTGTATTGTCCCCGGTCGTTCCGCCGCCGGGATTGTCTCCGAATGTTTTTCGGGCCCCTGCTTCTGCGCCCGGCGCTCTGCCGCCGGAAGCATCCGCCCCCGCAAAACCGCGGGCCCCTCCGGCTTCCGCGCCG
>DSTMR04002__coassemble_1441_pt1 | contig 15225 bp, 13 predicted proteins | sample DSTMR04002__metabat2_low_PE_006 | metagenome-assembled genome bin DSTMR04002
GCGGATTGCAGGTACAGGGCACCGCTATCTCCCCGGCTGCGCAGATTTCAGTATAACGTGTTTCCCCGGCTTTGTCAATTGCCTCTCAGACTTTTTTGCCGATTGGTATTGTGAGAATTTTGGAAATAATATATAATAGAAACAGCTTGTGGATTTCCGCAGAAGCGGAAGAAAAAGAAGTGAATAAAAAGGATGGGATGTGAAAGAACATGAAGAGGATTGGTTTGCTTACCAGCGGCGGCGACTGTCAGGCGCTGAACGCGACGATGCGGGGTGTTGTGAAAGGACTTTCCAACAACATCGAGGAGCTTGAAGTTTATGGTTTCATGAATGGCTACAAGGGACTGATTTATGGAGATTACCGGATGCTGACCTCCAAGGATTTCTCCGGTATCCTTACCCGCGGCGGTACGATTCTGGGTACCTCCAGACAGCCGTTCAAGCTGATGCGTGTGCCGGATGAAAAAGGCCTTGACAAGGTGGAGGCCATGAAGCAGAATTACTATAAGCTTCGTCTGGACTGCCTGGTGATTCTGGGCGGAAACGGAACGCAGAAGACGGCCAATCTGCTGCGGGAGGAAGGGCTGAATATCATCCATCTTCCCAAGACCATCGATAATGATATCTGGGGAACCGATATGACCTTCGGTTTCTACAGCGCGGTGAATATCGCCACGGATGCCATCGACTGTATCCATACCACGGCTTCTTCCCACAACCGGGTGTTTATCGTGGAGGTTATGGGACACAAGGTGGGATGGCTGACGCTGTACGCAGGCATTGCCAGCGGCGCGGACGTGATTCTGATTCCCGAGATTCCTTATGATATTGACAAGGTGGTGGACGCCATCGAGGCCAGAAGAAGACGGGGAAGCGGATTTACCATTCTGGCGGTGGCAGAGGGCGCCATCTCCAAAGAGGAGGCACAGCTTCCCAAGAAGGAACTGAAGAAAAAACTGGCGGAGGATGCCAAGAAGTTCCCCTCCGTTTCCTATAAGATTGCGGCTGCCATTGAGAAAAAGACCGGTATGGAGATCCGTGTGACGGTTCCCGGACATACCCAGAGAGGCGGAAGCCCCTGTCCTTACGACCGGGTGCTGTCCACCAGAATCGGATCCTACGCCGCCAAGCTGATTCTGAATAATGAGTACGGTTACATGGTAGGTATGGTGAACGGAAAGACAAAGAAAGTGCCGCTGGAGGAGTGCGCGGGCAAGCTGAAGATGGTGACCCCGGACGCCCAGGAGGTAAAAGACGCCAAGAGAATCGGCATCAGCTTCGGCGACTGAGTTGGCCAGGGCCGAGAGTGGCAGATGCCGCGGCCGGATTTTCCGGCGTACAGATACAGACAGAATCGTGACAGTGAAGCCGGAAGGCTGAGCTGTTACCAGGATATGGATCAGTTACAGGCCCTCCGGCTGCCGCCGGAGGGTACTTGAATCATGGCGGCTGTGGCGGCCCGGCCGGAAGACAGGGCCGCTGACAGCTCCCGGAGGGCAGAGAATACCGGGGAGCCGGCCGCCCAGGCAAAAAAGACAGGAAGGAAGATTCCATGAGCTATACCGCTCTGTACCGTAAGTTCCGCCCGGACACCTTTGAGGATGTCAAAGGGCAGGATCATATTGTGACAACATTGAAGAATCAGATCCGGGCAGAACGGATCGGCCATGCGTACCTGTTCTGCGGTACCCGCGGAACGGGAAAAACCACGGTGGCAAAGATTCTGGCCAGGGCCGTCAACTGTGAGCATCCGGTGGACGGAAGCCCCTGCAACGAATGTGAGACCTGCCGGGCCATCCGGTCCGGCGCCTCCATGAATGTCATCGAGATCGACGCCGCTTCCAACAACGGCGTGGACAATATCCGGGAGATCCGGGAGGAGGTGGCCTACCGTCCCACGGAAGGAAAGTATAAAGTGTACATCATCGATGAGGTGCACATGCTTTCCACCGGCGCGTTCAATGCGCTGCTGAAAACGCTGGAGGAGCCGCCCTCCTATGTGATTTTCATTCTGGCCACCACGGAAGCCCACCGGATTCCGGTGACGATCCTCTCCAGGTGCCAGCGGTACGATTTCCGCCGGATTTCCATCGATACCATCACCGCCCGGCTGCGGGAACTGATGGAAGAGGAGCAGATTTCGGTGGAGGATAAAGCGCTGCGCTATGTGGCGAAGGCGGGAGACGGTTCCATGCGTGACGCGCTGAGCCTTCTGGACCAGTGCATCGCCTTTTATCTGGGAGAAACCCTCACCTATGACAAGGTGCTGGAAGTACTGGGAACCGTGGACAATGAGGTGTTCAGCCGGCTGCTACGGAAGGTGATTGCGGGGGATGTGACCTCCTGTATTCACATTCTGGAGGATCTGATTGCCGGGGGCAAGGAACTGGGCCAGTTTGTGGCGGATTTTACCTGGTATCTCAGAAATCTGCTGCTGGTGAAAACTTCCGACCGGGCGGAGGATGTGCTGGACGTTTCCTCGGAAAATCTGATGCTGCTGAAGGAAGAAAGCAGCATGGTGGATGTGGATACGCTGATGCGTTATATCCGGGTGCTTTCCGATTTGTCCGGCCAGATGCGTTACGCTGCCCAGAAGCGGGTGATGGTGGAAATCGGGCTGATAAAATTATGTAAACCGTCCATGGAACAGAATCTGGATTCCGTGCTGGACCGGCTGCGGATTCTGGAGGAAAAGGTGGAAAACGGCATCCCCATGGCCCCTCCGACGGAGGAAAGAGGGAAGGCAGACCTGTTCGGGCAGGAGGCAAAGGAGCCGGAGGTTCCGGAGAAAAAGCCGGAGAAGGCGGCCCCGGAGGATCTGCAGTATATAAAGAACAACTGGAATATGATTGTGGGACAGACCAGCGGAATGTTCAAAAGCTTTCTTTCAACGGCGGTCCCCAAATACAACGGTGCCACAGGCGAGAACCGCCTGTATGTGGAATTTACCAATGATCTGGCTCAGAATTGCGCCCAGGATCCGGAAAAGAAGGAGCTTCTGGAGCAGATCATCGCCCGTCAGACAGGAAAATCGGTGGAGGTTGAGATGGTGGTCCGGAGGCTTGACGCCCCCCGGGAACTGGCGGAGATCTCCGTTGATGATATATTAAAAAAAGAGGTTCACATGGACGTAGTTGTCGAGGAAGAACCGGAAGATGAGTAGGAGGATACCATAGTGGCAAAACGCGGTGGATTTCCAGGCGGAATGGGAATGCCTGGCAATATGAACAATCTGATGAAGCAGGCGCAGAAGATGCAGAAGCAGATGGAGGAAAATCAGAAAGCCCTGGAGGAGAAGGAATTTACGGCCACGGCCGGCGGCGGAGCCGTTGAGGTGACCGTGACAGGGAAGAAAGAAGTGACGAAGGTGAAGCTGTCCGAGGAAGTGGTGGATCCCGATGATATTGAGATGCTGGAGGATCTGATCATGGCGGCCACCAACGAGGCGCTGAGGAAGATGGAAGCGGAGAGCGCGGCGGTGATGTCGAAGCTGGCCGGAGGACTGGGCGGAGGCTTCCCGTTCTGAGATGGAGTATTACAGCAGTCATATCAGCAAGTTAATTGAACAGCTGTCCCGGCTGCCGGGCATCGGCGCCAAGTCCGCCCAGCGGCTGGCCTTTCACATTGTGAATATGCCCGCGGAGCAGGTGGAGCAGCTGGCAGGAGCCATCACTTCGGCCAAGGCCAACGTCCGTTACTGTAAGGAGTGCTTTACGCTGACGGATCAGGAGCTGTGCCCCATCTGTGCCAATCCCAAGAGAAACCACCGGCAGATCATGGTGGTGGAAAACACCAGGGATCTGGCGGCTTATGAGAAAACAGGAAAATACGAGGGCGTTTACCATGTGCTTCACGGCGCCATTTCCCCCATGCTGGGGATCGGCCCCAATGATATCCGGCTCAAGGAGCTGATGCAGAGGCTCCAGGGAGAGGTGGACGAGGTGATCATCGCCACCAATTCCAGCCTGGAGGGGGAGACCACAGCCATGTATATCAGCAAGCTGATCAAGCCCACAGGCATCCGGGTCACCAGGATTGCCAGCGGCGTGCCGGTGGGCGGCGATCTGGAATATATCGATGAGGTGACGCTTCTTAGGGCGCTGGAGGGCCGGGTGGACCTGTAATTTAATATAAGAAACTGCGGCCGTCTTGCCCTGCGGATTTGCTTTCGCGAAAGCAGGCAAAGGGTCAGAGGGCTGTCTGGAAACGATCAACTATCAGAAACAGGAGGGACTGTGAACGATGCAGCTTACAACCGTAAGAGAGATATACCGAGACCGGGAGAAATACCTGGATAAGGAGATTACCGTGGGCGGCTGGGTCCGGAGTATCCGCGACTCAAAGACCTTCGGTTTTATTGTTCTCCACGATGGAACCTTTTTTGAAACCCTGCAGATTGTATACCATGACGCCATGGAAAACTTTGACCAGATATCCAGGTTGAACGTGGGAGCCGCCATTGTGGTGCGGGGTACCCTGGTGGCTACGCCCCAGGCAAAGCAGCCTTTTGAGATTCAGGCGGTGCAGGTGGATGTGGAAGGGGCTTCCGCTCCGGATTATCCGCTGCAGAAGAAACGTCATTCCATGGAGTATCTGCGGACAGTGCCCCACCTGCGGGCCAGAACCAACACCTTCCAGGCGGTGTTCCGGGTGCGTTCCCTGATCGCCTACGCCATCCACAAATTTTTCCAGGAGAGAGGATTTGTGTATGTGCATACCCCGCTGATCACCGGCAGTGACTGCGAGGGCGCGGGAGAAATGTTCCAGGTGACCACCATGGATCTGAACAATATTCCCAAAACCGACAAGGGAGAGGTGGATTTCTCCAAAGACTTCTTCGGAAAGGCCACCAATCTGACGGTGAGCGGACAGCTCAACGGCGAAACCTATGCCCAGGCATTCCGCAACATTTACACCTTCGGACCCACCTTCCGGGCGGAAAATTCCAACACCACCCGCCATGCGGCGGAGTTCTGGATGATCGAGCCGGAGATTGCCTTCGCTGATCTCAAGGATGACATGATCCTGGCGGAGTCCATGCTGAAATACATCATCCGCTATGTGCTGGAAAATGCTCCCGAGGAGATGAAGTTCTTCAACTCCTTCGTGGACAAAGGCCTGCTGGAGCGTCTGGACAACGTGGTAAATTCCGAATTTGCCCATGTGACCTACACGGAGGCCATTGAGATCCTGGAGAAAAACAACGACAAATTCGATTACAAGGTATCCTGGGGCTGCGACCTGCAGACAGAGCATGAACGTTATCTGACAGAGCAGATCTTCAAGCGTCCGGTGTTCGTCACCGATTATCCCAAGGAGATCAAGGCTTTCTATATGAAGCTCAACGAGGATGGAAAGACCGTGGCCGCTGTGGACTGTCTGGTGCCGGGAATCGGAGAGATCATCGGCGGCAGCCAGAGGGAGGATGACTACGATAAGCTGGTACAGCGGATGGAGGAGATGGGCCTGAAAAAAGAGGACTACGACTTCTATCTGGATCTGAGAAAATACGGAAGCACCAGACATGCGGGCTTTGGCCTGGGCTTTGAGCGGTGTGTAATGTATCTGACAGGTATGGGAAATATCCGCGACGTGATCCCGTTCCCGAGAACGGTCAACAACTGCGAGCTGTAACAGAAAAATGAAAAGGCGCGGCGTCCTGCGGGCGCCGCCGCGAAGAGGGATTTCATGCAGTTTATTCATATGGCGGATGTACATCTGGGGGCGGTTCCGGATCAGGGCTGCCCCTGGAGTGCATCCAGGGAAAAAGAAATCTGGAAGACGTTTGTCCGGTCGGTGCAGCTGGCCAAAAAAGAAGGGGTGGAGCTGCTGCTGATCGCGGGAGATCTGTTCCACCGGCAGCCGCTCCTTCGGCAGCTGCGGGAGGTGAACGAGCTGTTTGCCTCCATAGCGCCGGTGCAGGTGGTCTTTATGGCAGGCAATCACGATTATCTGAAACCGGATTCCGCCTACCGGAAGATTTCCTGGGCTTCCAATGTTCATATGTTTTTTAAGGAGGAGCCGGAGGTGATCCGGCTTGAGGAGCTGAATACCTGGGTTTACGGGCTCAGCTATGAGCATCAGGAGATCCGCAGTCCGCTGTATGCGGCCATCCGGCCCAACGGACAACCCGGCTATCACATCCTGCTGGCTCACGGTGGGGATGAAAAACACATTCCGCTGAAAAAAGAAGAGCTGGAGGGATTTGACTATGTGGCGCTGGGACATATCCACAAGCCCCAGGCGCTGGTGCCTCACCGGATAGTCTATACGGGGGCTCTGGAGCCTCTGGACCGGAATGACGAAGGGAAGCACGGATTTGTCTGCGGAAGGCTGGAAGGAAAAATCTGCCGCACGGGATTTATTCCCGCGGCCAGCCGCTCTTATCTGACGCTGCAGATCACGGTACATTCCCAGACCACCCAGCTGGCGCTGGAGCAGAAGGTGCGGGAGGGAATCCGCCAGAAAGGTGAGTCAAACCTGTTCCGGATTCTTATAAAGGGATTCCGGAACCCGGATATGGAGTTTGACGATGAACCCCTGTATCATCTGGGGAATATCACTCAGGTACGGGATGAAACCCGACCCTGCTATGATGTGGAGAAGCTGAAGGAGCAGCAGAAGGGCACGCTGATCGGCGATTATATCCGCTGCTTTGAGGAGAAAAATTCTCCCATGGAACAGAAGGCACTATACTACGGCGTGCAGGCGCTGATGGAAACGAAACAATGAAACTGACACAGATTTATATTAAGAGCTTTGGAAAACTGAAAGACCGCAAGATCACCTTCGGGGATGGCATCAACATTGTGTACGGCCCCAATGAAAGCGGAAAATCCACGCTTCATGCCTTTATCCGCAGCATGCTGTTCGGTATTACGCGGCAGAGAGGCCGTGCGGCCAGGACGGACAGTTACAGTAGATATGAGCCCTGGGAGAGACCGGCGGATTTTGCCGGCATACTCTGGTTCGAGAGCGGAGGAAAGGAGTTCCGACTGGAACGCAGTTTTTATAAAAATGATGTGCGGGCTTCTCTGGTATGTGTCACGGACGGAGAACGGCTGTCCATAGAGGACGGTGATCTCCGGATGCTTCTGGGGGAGATCAGTGAAAATGTCTATGATAACACGGTATCGGTGGGCCAGCTGTCCAGTGAGACCGATGCGGGGCTGACCCGGGAGCTGCAGAACCGGATGTCCGGCTATGAGGGCGGACTGGACGGGGATCTGAATATCCAGGCAGCATCCGAAAGTCTCAGAAAGAGGCGCCGGGAGTGGGAGAAGAAAAAGCAGGATGCCCTGCAGCGGCAGGAGGAAAACCGCCGCCGTTTGCTGGAACGGATGGAATATGCCGGAAAGGAGAGGGAAAACCTGGAAATCCAGCTGACCGCCGCCAGAGAGCAGACAAAAGAGGCAGGCAAAAAGCTGGAAAAGGAGAGGCAGGCCGCATCGGATGCCCGTTTCGCCGGGAATACCGAGAACCAGCTTCGGAAGGAGGGCCGTAAAGAGGCGGCCAAAAGACAGGCCGGACAGGAATATGAGGAAGAACATCGTCATTCCGCCCGCGTTTACGTTAGACTGACAGTGTGGGCTTTGGGGCTGCTGCTTATCCTGCTGGCGCTTTTAAATCCCTGGCAGATCTCTATCATTGCCAGGGCTGTAGTGGCATGGCTGGGAATCATGGCTATTTCCGCGGTCTATCTGTTTAAAGGGAGCAGCCATGAAAGGGAACCGGAGGAGCGGGAGGAGATCCGCAGCGGTACAGAAGATACAAAAAGCGAAAAGGAACCGGCAGAATCGGAAGCGGTACGCCGGATGGAAGGGGATCTGAGCCGCCTTCAGGGCCGGGAGGAAGAACTGGAACGCCAGGTTCAGGAAAAAGCCACGGAGGAGGAAAACCTGCGGGAGGATTATGAAGAGATGGCTCAGAACGATACGGAGGCAGCGGACTGTGAGCTGGAAATCCGCAGCCTGAACCTGGCTCTGGAAACCCTGGAAAGTCTGTCCGGAAATATCCGGCTGCGGGCCGGAGACAAGCTCCGGGGCCGGATGGGAGAAATCCTGTCCCAGCTTACCGGAGGAAAATACACGCAGGTATCCCTGGACCGGGATATGAATATGGAGCTGGGAACCCGGGAGCATCTGATTCCTCTTGCAAGTCTCAGCCGCGGGACAGTGGAACAGGTATATTTCGCTCTGCGGATGGCGGTGGGAGAAATTCTCTGCCAGGAGGAGCCACTGCCCATTCTGCTGGATGAAGTATTTGCCATGTATGATGATGAGCGGCTTTCCGCCGCCCTGAACTGGCTGGCCCGGCAGGAGCGGCAGACCCTGATTTTCACCTGCCATACCAGAGAGGCCCGGCTGGCCCGCCGGGAAGGAATTGCCGCAGAGGAAATCTCGATGGAGACCGGCCATTCGGCCGACTAGATGAAACCCTGAAGGATCCCTTTATGGCCATTCGGCCGACTAGATGAAAGGAATTAAGTTGCGATGTTGAGAATTGGATGTCATTTGTCGTCTTCGGGAGGATTTCTGAAGATGGGTAAAACGGCGGTGTCCATTGGAGCCAATACGTTTCAGTTTTTTACCAGGAATCCCCGGGGAAGCCGGGCGAAGGCCATTGATGAGAAGGATGTGGCTGCTTTTCTGGAATATGCTGAACAAAACGATATCAGCCGGATTCTGGCTCACGCGCCGTATACGCTGAATGCCTGCTCCAAGGACGAGAGAACCCGGGAATTCGCCCTGGAAACCATGGAGGATGATCTGAAACGGATGGAGTATGTGCCGGGCAACTGCTACAATTTCCATCCGGGAAGTCATGTGGGACAGGGGGCAACGGAGGGTATCCGGCAGATTGCCGCGACATTGAACCAGATTTTAAAGCCCGGGCAGCATACCACGGTGCTGCTGGAGACCATGGCCGGAAAAGGAACCGAGGTGGGGCGCAGCTTTGAGGAGCTGCGGGCGATTCTGGATCTGGTGGAATTGCCGCAGCTGATGGGCGTCTGCCTGGATACCTGCCATGTGTATGACGCGGGCTATGATATTGTCAATGACCTGGACGGAGTGCTGGAACAGTTTGACCGGGTGATCGGGCTGGAGAAGCTGAAGGCCATTCACATGAATGACAGCAAGAATCCCTTTGCCAGTCATAAGGACCGCCATGAGAAGATCGGGGAAGGCTCCATCGGTCTGGAGGCTTTTGAGCGGATTATCAATCACCCGCAGCTTCAGGGAATACCGGTATATCTGGAGACACCCAATGAGCTGGAGGGATATGCGGCGGAAATCCGGATGCTGCGGGAGCGGTACCGGAAAGGATAACAATGAAGCCGCAAGGCCGCGAACCGCGGAAAATTTAATAAACGTTTCGTGTTTTATGGACAAACCGGGGCTGCTGTACCATTCTATATCCGGCAAGGTACGGCAGCCCCGGTTTCTGTATCAGTCCCGGGAAGGCATCAGGGATATACATTCTCTTGCCCGTACGGGAGTTTATGATTTTTTTCTCACATCAGATACTCAGATTCTCTCATGATTCCGATACTTCGTCAGTACCTTCTGGATCCGCTCCACCGGATTGAGAAGCTTGCTGATGGAATCATCGTGATTCAGCGTGTTGATAATCAGGGCGATATATTTACTCATATCACAGTTTACATAATACGGACGTTCCAGCAGTTCCGGTGTCTGGTAGATCAGGTTTGTGGTGAGGATCCGGTCGAACATTCCCTTCTCGTAGAACTCATCGAACTTTTTCAGGCCGTTGGTGAACAGTCCGAAAGTGGAACACATGAAGATTTTGGCAGCGCCCCGCTCTTTCAGAAGCTGCGCCACCTCCAGCATGCTGTCGCCGGAAGAAATCATATCGTCAATGATAATCATATCTTTGCCCCGCACATCGGCGCCCAGGAACTCATGGGCTACAATGGGATTGCGGCCGTCCACGATGGTGGAGTAATCGCGGCGTTTGTAGAACATACCCATATCCACGCCGATATTATTGGCCAGATAGATGGCACGGCTCATACCGCCCTCATCCGGGCTGATCACCATCAGATGGTCCTTGTCCAGCTTCAGATCCGGCTGATTTCTCAGCAGATTCTTGATGAACTGATAGGCCGGCTGCACGGTCTCAAAGCCGTGGAGAGGAATGGCATTCTGGATCCTGGGGTCATGAGCGTCAAAGGTGATAATGTTCTCCACACCCATGTTTACCAGCTCCTGGAGAGCAATGGCACAGTCCAGAGACTCCCGGCCGGAGCGGCGGTGCTGGCGGCTTTCGTACAGGAACGGCATGATGACATTTACCCGGCGGGCCTTTCCGGCGATGGCGGCAATGATACGCTTCAGGTTCTGGAAGTGATCGTCCGGGGACATGTGGTTCACATGACCGGCAACTGTGTAGGTGAGGCTGTAGTTGCATACATCGATCAGAATATAAATATCATCGCCGCGGACAGATTCCCGCAACATTCCTTTGCCCTCGCCGGAACCGAAGCGGGGCAGTTCGGAGCGGATCAGATAAGTATCCCGCTCATAGCCGTCCAGGTGAAGGGAGGTATCGGAACTGGTCTGACTCCCTTTTCTCCAGGAAACCAGATACTCGTCTACCTTGCGTCCCAGGGATTCGCAACTGTAGGGGGAGATGATTCCCAGACGTCCTACGGGAAGCTTCTGCAGATCATTTACATTTTTTTGCGCCATGTTAGTTTCCTCCTAAAAATTTTTTCTGGATGCGTATATCGCTGCCAATAAGTTTTATCATGGTGTAGCTGCTGGAAATTCTGGAAAATACCCGCTCGGAATAGGTTTCCTTGAAGTTTTCCAGCGTCAGGTTGGTGGAGATAATGGTGGATTTCCGGTGCATAATCCGCTCATTGATACAGAGAAACAGCTGAGAGGCCACGAAGCTGTTGGTCAGCTCAGTTCCCAGATCATCGATAATCAGAAGATCACAGTCGAAGATGTAACGGTTCATGTCCTCTGCTTCCCCGGAGTCCGAAAACGTGTTCCGGGCAAACATTTCAAACAGATCAAAGGCTGAAAAATAAATCACGCAGTGAGCGGTGTCAATCAGCTCTTTGGCAATGCAGTGGGAAAGAAACGTCTTTCCTACCCCGGTATCTCCATAGAGAAACAGATTCTCAAAAGAGGTGTCAAAATTTTTGATGAAATCCCTGGCCCTGCGTACTGCGTCCCGGGCCGTCTGCCGGGCGGAAAGGCCGGTGGCGGGGCTGATGATATCATCGGAGTAAAAATCAAAAGAAAAATGATCGAAATTTTCCGTCTGAAGAATATCCCGGATATTTGACTGGGTATACAGAAGATCTACGGCCGCTTTTTTGAAGCATACGCACTTCTGGTTGTTTACATAGCCGGTGTCATGGCACAGAGGACAGGTATACCGCATTTTCAGATAATCCCCGGGAAATCCATGTTCCGCCAGCAGCCGCGCGCGCTCAGCGGAAAGTTCCTGAATCCGCGCGTCCAGGTCAAAATCCTTCCCGGAGGATTCTCCCAGAAGAAGCCGTGCTTTTTCCATGCTGGCTGACAAGATCTCCCGGTCAATGTCCGCCAGCCGGGGAATCCGGCTGTATGCCGTGCGGATCCGTTCATCCAGCTGATGCCGGTTTTGAAGCTGCCGCTGATTGTACTGGCGCATGAGCGCGTCATACTGAGAATTCTTTAGTGACAAGGCAAGTTCTCCTTTAAAATTACTGTTTCAGAAGCTGTTTTTCCAGCTCGTCAAAATCATAATCCCGTTGATGAAAATTATTAAACCGGTTGGGAGCGGCCGCTTTCCGGTTTTTCTGCTCCGCCCGGTCCGCCTGTGCCTGCCGGTGCAGGGTATCCAATGCCTGGATGTCTGTCAGATGCCGGACGCCCTTTTGCTTCCACTTGGCAAGAATGCTGTCCGCATACTGGAAACTGGCCTTACCCGTCTGAGATACGGTGCGGGAGCAGGCCTCCGTGATAATATCCAGGGTAAATCCATAATCGTTGAGCCAGTGGTTCATCAGAGAAATCTCTGACTGCACCGGATTCCGGTTGCTGATGCCAAAGGAACGCAGAATGGAAAAATAGTTCTTGTTGTAGGCGGAAGTTTCCTGCTTGGCCATGGAGACCGTGGTGATGCCTGCCTCGTGCCAGGCCAGAGCCACCTTCTCCATGTAACGGATACTTTTGCTCCCCCTGGATACGCAGTATTCAATTAAGTATTCCACCAGATCCAGGGAAAAATGCAGTTCCTCATAAAAATACAGCAGCCGTGAAGTCTCTGCGGGCGACAGGGTTTTCCCCAGATACTGCTCGGCGATAAACAGAAGCTGAATCACATTGTCATCTTCCTTCAGCTGACGGATCCGGTCAGCGCTGAGGCGGCCGGTCTCCTTGTCCGCTTTCTGCCCCGGAGACGCTCCGGCCCGGGCCGCCGCGTCCGAAACAGGAGTCTTTGAGGGATTGTCTGTGAGATCCTCCCAGGGCGAGGCTGCCGGTTCTGAACCCTCAGAAACAGAAGTCTGCTGCCCGGAAGTCCTCCGGGAAGGACTGGCCTGACTGCCTGTGGAGGCAGGATTTGCCGTTCTGCCACGGACACCGCGTTCTTTGGGAGGCACCATGGGTTCCAGAAAATCCACCGAAGTCTGCGAGGAGGCATTTCCCGACAATACCAGAAGCCGTTCCGCCTCCCAGTAGCGAAGCGCTCTGAGAATGTCCGTCTCCGTACAGCTGAAAACATCAGCCACCTCCGCCAGAGTCAGCTCTCCCTGCCCCGCGCCCAGCAGGCGCAGTAAGTACAGATATATTTTTACAAATTCCCCATTGGCACGGGGCATATAATAATCAAGAAAAACATTGGATACAACCGTCACGCCGGAGGCGCTTCCATTGTGCAAAGAAAGCTGCATAAGCTTTTGAAATCCTCGCTTTCGTTGTAACAGTTCAGCCTTTCGGCTTCACTGTCACAAAAGCATGCACACAGCCTGCGCGAAGCGCAGACTGGCGCCTGCACGCCTCGGGATCACGCTGCAAATGCAGCGTGACACCTCGCGGGACAGTTGGAGACTGAACTGTAACATTACATATGTAAAGATCGATAAATCTGATAAAAATTGCCGGCACAGGAAAAATCCATGTCTGCAGAGAAGCGCTTTCCAGGCTCTTACTCTGCCGGAGTTCCCGTGACACCGTCATTATAACATAGACTTGAGAGAAATCAAATAGACATTTTTTGCGGCCCGTGAGACTTGGAAAATACCGATGAATGTGGAAAATGTGGATATTGTGGAAGAAAATACCACCTGGCATTATTTGCAACTTGCTGTTGTCGATAAATGATGAAGAAATCGCATTTTTTGTAAAAACTTGTAGTATTTTATGTAAACGAAGTTATGCACATATGCATCCACAGGTTTTCCCGTCAAAAATGTGTATAAACCTGTGGATAATGTGGATAAATGTTCGTAATACCTGTAAAATTAAGGCTTATAGTTGGGGATAAAAAAATTTTATTTTAAAGCCTGTCGCTGGCGTTGAAAAGACAAAAAAAGAACTGCCACTAATGAAAAGTGACAGCTCTTTTACCTGCCAGAACGGTCCGGCAAAGCAGGCCTTCTTCTGCCGGGGCGGATGCAGTACCGATACGCGCAAGCGCCTGCCGTTACATTCCCAGCAGTTTTTCTCCTATTTTAAACACATCTCCCGCGCCCATGGTGATCAGCAGATCTCCGGGTTCGCAGTGCTCCAGCAGATAGTTTTCAATCTCATCAAAGGTGGGGAAATATTCGCAGGGAGTCCCCAGCTTCCGGATCCGTTCCATAAGATCTCTGGAAGAAATCCCCAGGGTATCTGTTTCCCTGGCTGCGTAGATATCTGCCAGAACCACATGATCCGCCAGTGACAGCGCCCGGGCAAAATCGTCCATCAGCGCCTTTGTACGGGTGTAGGTGTGGGGCTGGAAGACACACCAGATGGTCTTATGGGGATAATTCTTCGCGGAAGTCAGCGTGGCCCGGATCTCCGTGGGATGATGGGCGTAATCGTCGATGACAGTCACATCCCCCACCTTTCCCTTATACTGGAACCGGCGGTCAGTGCCGGTAAAATCCAGAATACCGCGCCGGATGGCATCCGTATCCATTCCCAGCTTCTGTCCCAGCGCAATGACGGACAGAGCGTTGGAAACATTGTGGAGGCCGGGAACCTTCAGGGAAAAGCTTCCCAGGGATTTCCCGCCTGCCAGGCAGGTGAAGGTGGGATGGCCCAGCGAATCCCAGGTAATGTCCGCGGCGGTATAGTCTGCCGGATGCTCCAGGCCGTAGGTGATGACCTGACAGGGAAGATCCCGGGCAATGTCCTCCCAGCAAGGGGTGTCCGCATTGATGATCAGCGTGCCGTCCGCCGGCAGCTTTTCGGCAAACAGCCGGAAGGAATGGCGGATGTCATCGATGTCTTTAAAGAAATCCAGATGATCCGCGTCCATATTCAGGATGATGCTGATCTTCGGGAAAAAGCTTAAAAAGCTGTTGGTGTACTCACAGGCTTCCGTGATAAAAGTACCGGAATGTCCCAGACGCAGATTTCCGCCAATGGAGGGAAGGATACCTCCCACCGTGATGGTGGGATCGAAGCCGCCCTCCAGCAGCATCTGGGAAGCCATGGAGGTGGTTGTGGTCTTTCCGTGGGTGCCGGAGACCGCGATGGGCATGGAATAATTCTTCATCATCTGTCCCAGCAGGTCTGCCCGGGACATCATGGGAAGGCCCTTTTCCACGGCACAGGCATATTCCGGATTGTCAGGATGGATGGCGGCGGTGTAAACCACCAGATCAATGCCGTCGATGATGTTGGAAGCACGCTGGCCATAGAAAAGCTGCGCGCCCTTCTCCTCCAGGTGTTTCGTCAGAGGACTTTCTTTTGCGTCAGAGCCGGAAATGGTAAATCCCTCTTTCAGCAGAATCTCGGCCAGCCCGCTCATGCTGATGCCGCCGATTCCGATAAAATGAATATGTATGGGGGACTGAAAATCAATGGTATACATAATACAGAATCTCCTTTTATCTCCATCTGTCTTTAATCATATAGAATGTTATCTCTATTATTATTATAGAATGAAACGGAAAAAATGGAAAGAGTTTTCTTGGATATATGGAAAGGAGAGGTTAAAGTTCAGCCTTCCACTGTCCCGCGAGGTGTCACGCTGCTTTTGCAGCGGGATCCC
>DSTMR04002__coassemble_1443_pt1 | contig 15194 bp, 12 predicted proteins | sample DSTMR04002__metabat2_low_PE_006 | metagenome-assembled genome bin DSTMR04002
CTGCTTGTCCCGTAGGTGCATACCAGCTCTCCGTGGTCATACTGCTTTTCCACCGAATGGAAGCATACCATCATTTTCCGGTAATCTTCCTTGCTGATGCCCTGAAATAAATGCCGTACCTCGCTCATAAAGAATCCCTCCCGCCTGTGGATCATGCTTTTTCTGCCAGTCTGCTGTATTTGAATATTTCATTTCTTTTTTAAAAAAAGTTAGAAAATGTTGTAAATGCAACAGTAATTTTATCCATACAGGAATATAATAGATTTCATAAGGCAAACCTTATACTATTATAAAACAAAGAAAGGTTAAGGTGAAGAGAAAATGAAAAAATATGTATGCGAGCCCTGTGGATATGTGTATGACCCGGAGGTTGGAGATCCGGATAACGGAATCGAGCCGGGAACAGCTTTTGAAGATCTGCCGGAGGACTGGGTATGCCCCATCTGCGGCGTGGGAAAAGATGAGTTTGTACCGGAAGAGGAATAAAAGAAAAAACTGAGAAAAGCGGGAGGGTTACTGACATGAGAATCGTATTTGACGACAGCCTGTATACGGGAAATGAACTGATTGACAACGAGCATAAGGAGCTGATCGAGAGAGCCAACAAGCTGATGGACAGCTGTGAAAAGGGAACCGAGAAGATGACGGCTGTGAAGACACTGGATTTCCTGATGGATTACACAGAGGTACATTTCGCGGATGAAGAGAAGCTTCAGCAGGAAGCGGGCTATGATAAATACCAGCAGCACAAGGAGCAGCACGACATGTTCAAAAAATCGGTGGACGAGCTGCGTCAGATGCTGGAGGAAGAGGAAGGCCCCACAGACGCTTTCGTGGCCGCGGTGAACAAGAATGTGGGCCAGTGGCTGGTGAACCATATTCAGGGATGGGACAAGGCCGTGGCAGAATTTGTGAGAAGCAAATAGTGTATTCCCGCGGGCAGCGGGCCGGGCGCACAAAGCGTAACCGTTTGGCCTTCCGGCTTCACTGTTACAAAAATAATTCTGTGCCGCAGCTGCCGTGAGAGCCGGATACCCCGCAGACCTCTGCGGGGTATTTCGCTCAGAAGGGCGGAAATGAAATCCGCCGTGGGGAATTTTTGACCAGACAGGAGTATACGGATGAAAGCATTGAAACTGAGAGAGAATTTTTACTGGACGGGCATTGTGGATGATACCCTCCGTGTATTTGACATTATCATGTACACCGAGTTTGGCACCACCTACAATTCCTATGTGATGAAGGCCGGGGATAAAACCATTCTTTTTGAGACGGCCAAAGAGAAGTTTTTTGATGAATATCTGGAAAAGCTTCAGGAAGTGACGGATGTGAACCGGATCGACTATCTGGTGGTAAACCACACGGAGCCGGATCACGCGGGAAGTGTGGAGCGTCTGCTGGCGCTGAACCCGGGACTGAAGATCATTGCCACCGGATGCGCGGTGGGATTTCTGAAGGAGATTGTCAACGGGGACTTTACCGCCATCACGGTGCAGGACAACCAGGAGATGAAGATCGGGGACAAAACCCTCCGCTTTCTGGTGGTTCCTAATCTTCACTGGCCGGACACCATGTACACCTACATCGAAGAGGAGCAGATCCTGGTGACCTGCGATTCCTTTGGCTCCCATTACGGCTTCCATGACGTTCTGGCAAGCAAGGTGACAGATCACGAAGGCTACATGAGAGCCACAAAATATTATTTTGACAATATTATCGGCCCCTTTAAACCTTATATGCTGAAAGCTCTGGACCGGGTGAGAGAGCTGGATCTTTCCATGATCTGCCCCGGCCACGGACCGGTTCTGGATGATAAGATTGATTTCATGCTGGACACCTATCAGCAGTGGTGTACCGTGGTGAATCCCAATCCCCGCAAGACCGTGGTAATGCCCTATGTGAGCGCCTACGGCTACACAAAGACGCTGGCGGAAAAAATCGCCGAGGGTATCCGGGACAGCGGAGATATTGATGTACACAGCTTTGACTGTGTGGAGGCAGATCAGGCAAAGGTGCTGGAAGAGCTGGGATTTGCGGACGGTATTCTCTTTGGTACGCCCACCATTGTGGGGGAGGCCTTAAAGCCCATCTGGGATCTGACCACCTCCATTTTCGCGGGCACCCACGGCGGGAAGCTGGCCAGTGCCTTCGGAAGCTACGGATGGAGCGGCGAGGGCGTTCCCCATATCATCGAGCGGCTGCGCCAGCTGCGGATGAATGTGGTGGATGGTTTCCGGGTGCGTTTCAAGCCCAGTGAGAGCGATCTGATGGATGCTTACGATTACGGATACAATTTCGGATGCCTTCTGCAGCAGAAGGAGAATCCCAGAAAGAAATCCGGCAGAACCCGGCTGGTGAAATGCCTGGTGTGCGGTGAGATTTTCGACGCGTCCCTGGAAGTATGCCCGGTGTGCGGTGTGGGAAAAGAGAACTTTGTGCCGGTGGAGGCAGAGGATGTTCAGTTCCGGAACGATACAAAAGATTTCTATGTGATCATCGGAAACGGCGCGGCCGGACTCAACGCCGCCAAAGCCATCCGGGAGCGGGATAAGACAGGCTCCATTCTGATGATTTCCAACGAACCTTACAGCACCTACAACCGCCCCATGCTGACCAAATCCATCATGGCAGGGCTGGATGAGAAACAGATTGCCGTGGAGGATGCGGCCTGGTATCAGGAGAACAATGTGATTCAGATTCTGGACAGGACGGTGACTGCCGTGGACACAAAGGAGAAGGAAGTTTCCATGGATGACGGCAGCAAGGTACGCTATACGAAGCTGATCTACGCGGCAGGTTCCGAGTGTTTCATTCCTCCCATTCAGGGAGCGGACAAGCCACAGGTGATCGCCATCCGGCGGCTGTCGGATATCCGTAAGATTGAGGCGCTGCTTCCCCAGGTGAAGCATGTGGCGGTGATCGGCGGCGGTGTGCTGGGACTGGAGGCAGCCTGGGAGATGCACAAGGGCAGATGCCAGGTGACGGTTCTGGAGCTGGCTCCCATGCTGATGGGCCGGCAGCTGGACGAATCCGCCGGAGAAATGCTCAAGAAAATCAGCGAAGGCCAGGGAATCCAGATTCACACGGGTGTGCAGATCACATCCATCGAGGGAGAGGATTGCGTGACCGGCGTGAAACTGGGAAGCGGCGAAGTGATTCCCGCGGAACTGGTGATTGTTTCCTGCGGCGTGCGGGCCAACACGGCGCTGGCGCAGGCGGCCGGCATTGAGACAGACCGGGCGGTGGTGGTGGACGCCGCCATGAGAACCAGCGTGGAAGATATTTTCGCCTGCGGCGACTGTGCCCAGTACGAGGGCATCAACTACGCCATCTGGCCCCAGGCAGTGGAACAGGGCAAGGTGGCAGGCGCCAACGCGGCGGGAGATTTGCTGGAATACAGAACGGTGCCGGCGGCGCTGAATTTCCACGGAATGAATACCGCATTGTTTGCGGCGGGAGATGCCGGGAAGAACCCGAATCTGGTGTATAAGACCGTGGAGTTTAAGGATATGGGCAGGAAACAGTATCAGAAGTATTATTTCCTCAACAACCGTCTCTGCGGGGTGATCCTGATCGGCGATGTCAGTGGCATGGCACGGATGACAGAGGCGCTGGATGAGCATATTACGTATCAGAAGTTTTTGGAGATGATCTGAGATACTATCAGGAGCTGTTGCCAAATGGATGAATCATCATCTATGGGGCAATGGCTCCTTTTTGGCGTGGACAAGCTTCAGGGTACCGCTTATAATAAAAAAAGAAGAAACAGTTTGGCCTTCTGGCTTTGCTGTTATAAAAAGCAACAATAGTGACACACAGGCAACGGTCATCACGATCAACCAGAACCGGACAGGGGGGAACCAAATGAAGAAAAAAATTATTGCCATCAGCAGAGAGTTTGGCAGCGGAGGCAGATCCATTGGGAAAATGGTGGCACAGCGGCTGGGCTTTCGGTTTTTTGATAAGGAACTGGTAAAGGAAGTGGCAGCGCGGACGGGAATCAGCGAAGCGGTTGTGGAAGAACAGGGAGAGTATACCGGTACGAGAAACTGGTTGTCTTATCTGATGTCATTTTCCGGGGGCCCAAAGGTACGCAATGGTATGCGTCTCAATGACTTCGTGTGGGTGATGCAGAGCAAAATCATCCGTGATCTGGCGGAGCAGGAGCCGTGTGTGATTGTAGGACGGGGAGCGGATTTTATCCTCAGAGACAGGAAAGATTGCCTGAGGGTGCTGATTCACGCATCGTTGGAATTTCGGGAAGAGCGGGTGGTCCGCCAGTACGGAGAACGGGAAGTGTCCGCTGAGGAGCGTATTTTGGATAAAGACCGGAGAAGGAGGCTGTTTTATAAAAAATATACAGGAAGGGACTGGGGGATGGCGGAAAATTACCATATAACCCTGGACAGCGGAGAACTGGGCCTGGAAACCTGTGCCGGGATTATTGCGGGGCTGGCACAGGGTTAACAGAAAGCGGAAAAGAGTGAATGAAAAAGGAAATGGGAGCGGAGAAGATTGTATAGTGTATTGTTGGTAGAGGATGAAAAGCTGGAGCTGGAAACGCTGAGAGATTATGTCGACTGGAAAAGTCTGGGAATAACCCGGGTTTATACGGCAAGAAACGGGAAAAGAGCCCTGGAATATGTGGAAGAATACGATCCGGATATTGTGATTACCGATATTCAGATGCCGGTGATGGGGGGAATTGAACTGGCCAACCGGATCGTGGAAGGGGGTTACCCCTGTAAAATTGTTTTTCTTACGGGATACGGAGATTTTGAGTATGTAAAAGCGGCATTTCATGTGCGGGCAGTGGATTTTATTCTGAAGCCCTTTACGGTGGAAGAGATTGCCCAGTGTATGAAGCGTGTGGAGCAGGAAATAGAAAAAAACAGGGCGGAGAAGGATTCAAAAGCGCTGGCGGCCAATGAGTTTTTTTCCGCGGTGGTTTCCGGAACGTTTCCCGAAGAGCGGATGGAGGAATACTGCAGGATCCTGTTTGATGAATCTCCTGATAAGATAAGTTTTTCAGCTGCCGCGGTCTATATCCGTATGGATGAACAGCAGATAAAGGAGCTGAAAGACGCCTTTCATGAAATTGTTTATATTTCGCAGCGGGAGGATCTGTCGGTGATCTACCTGGCAGAGTACGCGGCGCCTGTGGACGCTGCCGGGCGGATCTGCGGCTTTTTCGCGGACCGGTATGAGAAGAAGACGGCGGTGGGCTGGTCGGCGGCGGGATGGACGCTGCGGGAAATGGGAAAGGCGGCGGCATGGTTTGAAAAATATCAGGACGCTGCGTTCTTTATGAAAATTCCCGGAGTATTCCAGACGGATCTGGCAGCGCCTGATGCCAGACGACTGCCGGATAAACAGGAATGGAAAGAGCAGCAGATACAGGCGCGCGAGCTTGTCCGCGCGCTGGGAAAAGGGGATGCGGACGCCGCCGGAAAAATATGGGAGAAGTATTTCCAGTATATCAGCGGGTATGGAAAAGGCCTGTGCATCAGGGAAACCTATGTTCTTTATCTGTATCTCCGCGATCATCTGGTGATGGAAGACCATATGCTGGAAGGCTGGATGAAGGAGTATCTTTCCGGGGACGCCTGGATGCAGGCGGAAAGCGCATGGGAACTGAACGGAGCCATGAATGCCTATATGGGAAGAATTCTGGAGTTTTTCGTAAAACAGAATGAAAATCCCAATTATTCGGCGGTTCAGTATGTAAAGTTTTATCTGGAAGAGAATTATCACCAGCCGGTGGAACTGGAGCAGCTGTCCAGAAAAGTAGGTCTGTCCCAGAATTACCTGAGGAGTCTTTTTAAGGAGCAGGTGGGAAAAACGGTGTCGGAATACAGCCTGGATGTGCGGATGAAAAAAGCCTGTGAGCTGCTGAAAGACAAAACCATGAAAGTGAAGGATGTAAGCCTGGCGGTAGGATATGAAAATGTATCTTATTTCGGTATGCTTTTTCAAAAGAAATATGGAGTAACCCCCAATGAGTATCGCAAAATGGTTTAAAAATCTGAAGTTCCAGCCCAAGCTGGTGGCGGGATATCTGGTTCTGGCGCTGATTCCCATGCTGGGCGGGACGGCGTACAATTATTCCAGAACCAGATCGATTCTTCTGGAACAGAGTTATCGTTACATGGAGGAAGAGACGGAACAGATTGAACACAACTTTTCTGTCCTGATGGAACCGTACCGGACGATACTCGATATTCTGTATGTGGATCAGGCGCTGAGCGGATATCTTTTTGAGGATTACAGCAATGATTCCTATGAAGAAATGTTTTATTACATTGACAACCAGATTTCGGGAATCCGTGCGATTAATCCGGAGATTCAGGCTATCCGCTTTTACAGCAGCAACGAAACCCTGCCGGCGGATAATTATTATTTTTTCTCCACAGATGATCTTTCGGATAAAAATGAGAAGAAGGCGGAACAGGCCAAGGGCGAAATTGTCCTGGCAGGAGGGAATTCACCGCAGGGGGAGTTCCGGCTGAGCCTGGAGAGAATACTGAATTTCTTTGCCCAGGGAAATCTGAAGAGTGTTATTTCCCTGGAAATCAGTTCGGAGTGGCTTGGCAGCCTGCTGGAGCCTGGAAATGAGACGGATTTTATCTGCCTCGCCGATGCGGACGGAACGATACTGGCTGCTTCTGAAGAGGAAAGCGCAGGGAAAAATGTCCGCCTGCGTTTTCCGGAATGGAAAAATGACGGAGAAGGCGAGCTGACAGAATTTATCCTGAACGGAAAAGAACAGATCGGAACGGCAAAAGAGCTGGCGTTCGGCACCTATCTGGTGGTGATCTCTGATAAGGCGGAGCTTTTGAAGGAGGCCACACAGATGTCCGGCAGCATGATGCGCCTGATTCTGCTGAGCGCCGCTGTCGCTCTCATCCTGATTATCGCTTTTACCAGATGGATTTCCGGACGGGTAAATAAAGTAGTGTACGCGGCAAAACGGCTGGGTGACGGAGCTTTTGATTACGTATTGGAAGATATGGGAGGCGATGAGATCGGCCAGATTGGAACGGCCTTTAATATTCTGAATTTCCGTATTCAGAAACTGATACGGGATAACTACGAAAAGAAAATAAAGCTGCAGGCCAGCGAGGTCAATCTGATGCAGGAGCAGATAAGCCCGCATTTTCTGTATAACGCGCTGTCGGTGATTTCGGTTATCGCCCTCCGCGAGGGAGGAAAACGCACAGTGCAGAGCGTGAAAAATCTGGCGGATTTTTACCGGATATCCCTGAACAAAGGCCGGCAGGTGCTGTCCGTGGGAGAAGAGGTGGAGCTGCTGCAGGATTATATGAGGATCCAGGAGATGCGTTTCGGGGACAGCGTTCAGATCTCTTATGATGTAAATTCCGGGGTTCTTTCCATGCGTACCATCAAGCTTCTTCTGCAGCCGCTGGTGGAGAATGTGATCCACCACGGGAGAAGGAGCGAGGAAGAAGTTCTTCATATTACTGTCAGGGTATTTCCGGAAGGAGAAAATATATGCTTTCAGGTGAGCGACGACGGAATCGGAATAGAACCGGAAAAACTCAGAACCCTTCGGAAGGAGCTGGGAAATTATGAGGAAGGGTATGGTTTGAAAAATGTGGATAACCGCGTGAAACTGACCTATGGAGAGAACTATGGGGTGGAGATAGACAGCAGTTACGGAGAGGGAACGACGGTGCGGGTGTTTATCCCGCAGATTACAAAGTAAAAACAACATGGAAGGGAGCCTTTCGAAAGGGCTCCTTTCTGTTTCTTTTTGGTAAATACTGATAGTAATTGTAAAAATCTTATATTTACAAAAAGATCTTCAGTAAAAATCGTCAAATATTAATACGAATCGTAAAAATGAAAGAATGATATAGTGGAAAAAGTATATTAGAATCTATATGTAAAAGGAATTGCTGTGCATAATACACAAAGAAAGGAGAGGGGAATGTGAAAAAAACAAAAAATATGTACAGGAAAAAAACAGGAATCGGAAAGCAATTCTGGTCACAGAGATATCTGTTTCTGCTGCTGCTTCCGGCGCTGATCTGGGTGATTCTGATATGCTATGCGCCTATGACAGGTTTGTATATGTCATTCATCAATTATACACCCCAGGGAAACGGATACTTCGCGGATATGCTGAATTCGGAATTTGTTGGGTTCAGCTGGTTTGAGTATTTCTTTTCTACGGATTTCCTTATGATTATGAGAAATACGCTGGCAACCAGCCTGCTGACGCTTCTGTTTTCTTTTCCGCTGCCGATCATACTGGCGATCTGTCTGAATGAGGTGAAAAACGAGAAGGTTAAGAAGTTTGTGCAGACGTCTTCTTATATCCCGTACTTCATTTCATGGGTTATTGCCGCCAACATTTTTCTGACATTTCTGTCGTCAGACGGAGTGATCAATCATCTGCTGCAGTTTCTGGGACTTACGGATAAGGAAATCCTGTTTTTCCAGCACGGACCGTATTTCTGGTGGATCATAGCTATTGCCAATGCGTGGAAGGTGCTGGGATACAACGCGATTATTTACATGGCGGCGATTTCCGGAATCAGTCAGGATATGTATGAAGCTGCAGATGTGGACGGGGCAACAAGAATGCAGAAGATCATACATATCACGCTCCCGGCTTTGCGCCCCACGATTCTCATTCTGCTGATTCTGGCCATCGGAGGCGTACTGAACACAGGATACGAGCAGCAGCTGTTGATGTCCAACGATTCGATTCTGAACTTTTCGGATGTGCTTGATACCTATGCTTACAGGTATGGTCTGAAAAACGGTATGTATTCCTATGGTACCGCGGTGGGACTTTTCAAATCCGTGGTTTCGTTCCTGCTGGTAATCAGCGCCAATGCCTTGTCCAGAAAGTTCAGCGATGATAATACCGCACTGTTTTAAAAGGGGGGAAAAGTAATGAGATCAGGTAATTATAAGAAAAAATGCGCGTCTGACTGGTTCCTGGATATCTTTAAGGTGCTTTTCCTTGTCTTTGTGACCGTTATCTGTGTGTATCCGTTCTGGAACATCTTTATCGTTTCCATCAACGACGCCACGGATGCGCTGAGGGGAGGGCTCTATTTCCTTCCCAGAAAGCTGAGTATAGCCAGCTATATCGATATTCTGAAGCGGGACACCTTCCTGCACGGCATCTGGGTGACCCTGCTGCGTACAGCGATTGGTACGCCTCTGGCGGTGCTGTTTACCACAATGCTTGCCTATGTGTTGTCCAGGGAAGATCTTCTCTGGAAAAAAGGGCTGAATCTTCTGTTCGTGTTTACCATGTATTTTGGCGGTGGAATGGTACCGTACTACATGGTTTTGAAGAATCTGGGGATGCTGAACAACTTTATCGTTTTCATTTTCCCCAACATCATCAGCGTTTACAATATGATTCTGGTTAAGAATTATATTGAGGGAATGCCGAAAGAAATTTTTGAGTCCTCAAAAATTGACGGGGCCAACGATCTGGTCATTTTCTTTAAGATTGTATTCCCGCTGTCAAAACCTATTATTATGACAATCGCGCTGTTTGTGGCAGTTATGCACTGGAATTCCTGGTTTGACGCATACTTGTACACCAATTCCCAGTCGTTGAAGACGATGCAGTCAATTCTGGTGGAAATCCTGAATCAGTATCAGACCTCTTCGGCCAATCAGGCCGCCAATCAGGCCGGGCAGCAGCTGACGCCCGACAGTATCCGTATGGCGGCGACCATGATTGCCACGATACCGATTATCATGGTGTATCCGTTTATCCAGAAATATTTTGTAAAAGGAATCATGCTTGGTTCCGTAAAGAGCTGAAGGAGGAAGAATTATGAAACTGAAAAGAATCACCGCGCTGTTTATGAGCGCCCTGCTGGCAATGGGAACGCTGAGTGCCTGCGGAGGAGGAAACGAAGATTCCGGAGAAACGGGAAGCAAAGAAGGAGAGGAGTCTGTATCCACAGAGGGAGTTACCATTTCAATCTTTGACAAGAACTCCGGAAGCAATACTTTTGACGATCCGGTGGCGGAAGCCATTATGGAGAAAACGGGAGTTACCATCCAGGTGGAAAATCCCAGCGGCGATCCTCTGGAGAAGCTGAACCTGATGCTGACAGGACAGAATTATCCGGATATTGTGCTGATGGAGAGAGGCAACGATATTGTAAACCGTTATATTGAAGCGGGAGCGCTGATCCCCCTGAATGATCTGATTGAGGAGTATGGCCCCAATGTAAAAGAAATGTACGGGGACGTCCTGAATAAGAGCCGTTACACTGATGGACAGAATTATTACCTCAATAACTGGTACGGGGTGGATCCGGAGCCGGTGGCCGGCGTACTGATGCGATACGACCTTCTGTGCGAGATTGTGGGCCAGGAAAGGGCGGACAGCAACGAGCCGTTTACCCAGAGTGAATATATGGATATCTGCAGACAGTTCATGGAAAAATATCCCACTATTGACGGGAAAGACAGTATCGCCATCACCCTGAACGGCGAGGATAAAAACTATGAAGGCACCATCAAGGGAATGTACGGCCTGAGAACCTATTATGAGCAGGAGGACGGTTCCCTGCAGCATCTGGCAAAAGCGCCGGAGTACCGGGAAATGATGGGCTTCATGAATGACCTTTATACGGAAGGCCTGCTGGATAAAGAATGGGTGGTGAATAAACAGGAACAGTGGATACAGAAACTGTCCGCAGGAAATGTTTTCAGTACATTCTGTTCTTACTGGGATGTGGATGCCGCCAATACGGCGCTGGCTTCCAGCGTGGGAGAAAACGCGCAGTTTTACAGCTACAAAGTGGTTGCGGATGATGTGGATCCGGAAAGCACGACGTTCAGCGGAAGAAGCACACTGGGCTGGGATGCCATCGGAATCACGGATAACTGCGAGAACCCGGAAGCCGCTATGAAGCTGATTGATTTCCTGGCCAGTGAAGAAGGTCAGTATCTGATGATGTGGGGAATTGAAGGCGAAAACTATGACATAACGGACGGAGTGCATGTTCCTCATGAGGATCTGGTTGACGGATTCCAGACTGACCGGGACGCTACGGTTCAGGAGACAGGCGTCAGAAAGTGGACCTGGTTTATCAAGAACGGAAACGGCAGTGATGGTACGCCGTACGATGTTACAAAGTATGAGGTGTCAAAGACGAGCCAGCTGGCACAGGATCGTTTTGGCGAAAGCGACCGGTGGGACACCTCGGAATTTGACGGACTTATTCCTGCAGGAAGCACGCCGGAAGGACTGAAATGGCAGAAGATCGAAGATATTTTTGCTCAGGAATTTCCGAAAATTGTCAATGCCGCCAGCCATGATGAAGCTATGGCAGAGTATGATAAGATGCTGAACGACATGCAGAGCGCAGGTCTGGAAGATGTGGAAAAGGTTATCACAGAGAACTATCAGGAGCGAATGGAACTTTGGGGAGAAGAATAAGTGACAGAGAAGGCATTTTTTCCTGGATGGAGGAGGATCAGCTGCTGGTCAGCTTTCATGGGGAAGCTTATCATGAAGATGGAAGATGTATAGACACCAGAAAATCCAGGGAATGTGGGAGAAAGCTGTATGAATGCGAGGACGCCTTCGGGCGCGGACTGTGCCTGGAAATTACTTTTCAGGCAGAAAACGGACTGACTCTTCGCGAACAGCTGACTGTTTATGATAACGGAACCGCAGCAGTCCGGTGTATCCTGCAGGAACAGGGAAATGAGACGGCGGCGGCAAAGCTGCTGCCGGCAGTGACGGAGGCCCCCGGAAAGGAGGGCCTCCCGCTTCTGCGGAGTCTCCGCACAAAAATGCTTCTGACGCCCTACGACAATACCATGTGGGCGCGGTATGAAGCGGTTCCGCCCCGGCCCGGAAGATGCAGCTATGACCTGACGGTGCTGTATTCGGAGGATTCCCGGGAGGGTATGCTGCTGGGAGCGGCAGACTTTGATATCTGGAAGAACGCGGTGGTCTGCTCCGGAGCGGACGCGAGAGTATGGAAATGCGTCAGCGGGGTGGCGGACAGCGGAACGCATGACAGCTGTCCTCATGGGATTCTGCGAGGTAAAGAAGCAGCTTCTTCCAGGTTTCTGATGCTTTACGGGAAAGATTACCGGACACTTCTGGAGGATTACGGCAGTCTGCTGAATAAAGACCGGAAACCGATGAAATGGGACGGGGGCGTTCCTTTCGGATGGAATTCCTGGTCAGGACTGGCCATGGAAGTAAATGAGGATAATTACCGGGGAGCCGGAGACTTTCTGGGAGACACTCTGAAGGATCTGGGTTATCAGAACAACAATACATCTTATGTGAATTTTGACGCCGGGTGGCATAAAATTTCCGGAGAAAAACGGAAAGAATTATGCGATTATTACCATGATAAAGGGATGAAAACCGGAATTTACCTTTCTCCGTTCGCTTTTTTCCAGAGCGACGAATACATCGGAGCGGAAATTCCCGGAGCGCCGGGCCATGTTTATGAAGAAATACTGCTGAAGGACCGCCAGGGAAACCTGCTTCCCAGAGTAGACGGAGCAATTCCCCTGGATGTCACCCATCCGGTCTGGAAACAGCAGGTGCAAAAAACGCTGGAGGAATTTGTCCGTCAGGGTTTTGATTATGTGAAGCTGGATTTCCTCAGTCATGGGGGAATGGAAGGCGCGCACTATGACAGGGAATGTATGACAGGGCGTCAGGCGCTGATGAAAGGCTATGAATTTCTTGCGGAGCAGCTGTCGGAAGAAAAGGCGGGAAGACCAGTTTTTCTGAGTCTCTCCATTGCGCCGCTGTTTCCCCAGGGAATGGGACATGCCCGGAGATTTTCCTGTGATGCTTTCGGTACGGCAGAAGATACGGAATATGTTCTCAATGCGCTGACCTACGCATGGTGGCAGAGCGGCACATTATACTGTTATAATGATCCGGATCACATTTCTCTTTACCGCAGCTTTGCCTGCGACAGAAGAACCACGTTTGGAGAAGCGAAAGCCCGGTATACCTCTGCCGCGATATCGGGAACAGTTATGATGCTCAGCGAGGATTTTGGCGAGGCCGGAAAGGAACTGAGCAGAGAGACGGCCCGGGCCAGACAAAGAGCAGAGGAACTGTGCCGGAACAGGGAAATCCGGGAAATTGCCGCTTCGGGCATTTCTTTCCGCCCCGCGGAATCTGCCGGAACAGGAGCGGCCGGATGGTATACGGCAAGAATCGGAGAAAACGATTATGTGGCAGTATTTCATCTGAGAGACTGTGATGCCGGCTGCTGTCTGGAGCTGGAAAAAGCGGGGATTTGCGGAATCTGCCAGGCAGAGGAGCTGTGGTCAGGGACCGTCGTTGATATACAGAATGATATTCTGCGATGGGAATTTGAAGGCGTTGACGCGGCGGTATTCCGTCTTAAAAGGTCAGAAACACAGGTACCCTCCTGTTTCTGATAAGAACCCCTTATCTGCACAAGTTGACAGTGCGGATAAGGGGTTTTTATGTGATTTTCCTTCCTTCTCTTTCATACAATGAAGGGAAGAAGGGAGGGATCGGATGATTTCCATAAGCCTGTGCATGATCGTGCGGGACGAGGAACAGGTGCTGGCCAGATGTCTGGACAGTGTCCGGGAAGCAGTGGATGAGATTGTCATTGTGGACACGGGATCCCTGGACCGGACGAAGGAGATTGCCTGGAAGTATACGGATCTGGTGTTTGACTTCGTGTGGCGGGATGATTTTTCCGCGGCCAGGAATTATGCCTTCTCCAGAGCCTCGAAGGAATATTGTATGTGGCTGGACGCGGATGATGTGCTTACCCCGGCTAATGCGGGAAGGCTGCTGCGGCTGAAGGAAAATCTGCAGCCGGAGGTGGATATGGTGATGATGCCTTATATCACGGCCTTTGATCCGGAGGGTAATCCCGCCTTTTCTTATTTCCGGGAAAGGATTGTAAAAAACAGTCCGCAGTTCCGGTTTCAGGGACGGGTACATGAGGCGATTCCACGCTTGGGTTATGTGATATCTGCGGATATTCCGGTGGAACACCGGAAGGAAAAGGCGCAGGATGGCGGCAGGAATCTGAGAATTTACAGGCAGATGCGGGCGGCGGGAGAACCCATGGACGGCCGGAGCCTGTATTATTATGGCAGGGAGCTGCTGACCCATGGGGAATATGAGGAGGGGATCGGGATACTGCGGGCTTTTCTGAATCGTTCGGACGGATGGGCGGAAAATAAGATTGACGCCACCCGGCAGCTGGCCCGCTGTTTTTATGGACTGGGGAAAGAGGAGGAAGCTCTGGAGGCGCTGCTGGCCGGGCTGAAATACGATGAGCCGCGGGGGGAAACCTGCTGTGATCTGGGGAGGCATTTTCTGGACCGGGGAAAATACCGGCAGGCAGCCTACTGGTACCGGCAGGCCCTGGAAGCGGAGAAAATGATGGACACAGGGGCGTTTGTGCAGGAGGAATGTTACGGATTCCTTCCGGCCATCTCCCTGTGCGTCTGCTATGACCGGATGGGGATGCGCAAGGAAGCGGAATATTATAATGAGCTGGCCGGGAAGTACCGGCCCCGGTCGCCGTATTATCTGCAGAATAAGGAATATTTTGAGAGAGAAGGGTAAGCAGAGGAGAAAGATATAAAATGCAAAAAGCAGAAAACGGATGAAGGCATGGTGGCCGTCATCCGTTTTCTGCTTTTTTGAAAATTTTGGCATTGATTGATTTTTCAGATTTTATTTGCTAATTCCATTTTGTTATATCCCATGATGACTAATATATCATCCAGCGTATTGAGCAGCGATTCTCTTCCTATGGGTACCAGTTGATGTTCTGCAAGTTCATTATAGTTATCTGGTAAACAAGTCAGCTGGAAAATAGTATCTGATATAAGTTCTATTTTTAAATCTTCATTTGGACTGCCTATATTTAATTCAATATTCAGCAAAACTTTTTTTTCTGTTTCGTCTTTGGCAGTTTTTACTTTTGCCCTGCACTCCATATTAAGCTCGAAACTTTCAGCCATATTCTGAGAAATATAAATATTGGAAGTTGTAATTTTTTGCTCGATGATTTTGGCGTTAATTTCCTGCATATATGAATCTCTCCTTTTTCGACCAGACTGGTGTGTCATTAATTTCGAAGGCTGCAGTTCCTGCATCATTTGACCAATCCAGGTGATTTATCTTATTCGGTATATAAATAATT
>DSTMR04002__coassemble_1447_pt1 | contig 15160 bp, 10 predicted proteins | sample DSTMR04002__metabat2_low_PE_006 | metagenome-assembled genome bin DSTMR04002
TTTCAATACCGTATTCATTATCACCATGTTTTTCAACGGCGGTCTGATCCCCACCTTCATTCTGATCAACCAGCTGCACATGGTGAATACCATCTGGGCGATTCTGATTCCCAACGCATTCAATGTGTGGAATATGATTCTGGCGAGAACGTATTTCCAGTCCACGCCCAAGGAGCTGCGGGAGGCTTCCTCCCTGGACGGCGCGGGAGAGGTGCAGCATTTCTTTCAGATCCTGATGCCGGTGTGCAAGCCTATGATCGCTGTGTTGGCGCTGTGGCAGTTTGTGGGGATGTGGAACAGCTACTTTGACGCCATGATTTATCTGAATGACGCCAACCTGCAGCCGCTGCAGCTGGTGCTCCGGTCCATCCTGGTGCAGAACACCCCGCAGCCGGGAATGATTGCAGATATTCAGAGCACGGCGGAGATGTCCAAGGTGGCAGAGCTGCTGAAATACGCCACCATCGTGGTTTCCAGTCTGCCGCTGCTGATTATGTATCCGTTTTTCCAGAAGTATTTCGATCAGGGCATCATGGTCGGAAGCGTGAAAGGTTAAGGAGGAGAGCTATGAAAAGAAGAACGAGACGTCTGGCGGGAATCGGTCTTGCGGCCGCGATGATGGTGACAACGGCAGGCTGCGGCGGAGAGGACGCCATGCGGGCGGATATCGATCCGGATACACCCATTGAAGAAGTGACATTTCCCCTGGAGGAGACGGCGGAGCTTTCCTTTATCACCAGCGCACCGGCCACCACCACCCAGGAGCCCAATGAGAAACTGATTTTCCAGCGGCTGGAGGAGCAGACCAATGTACATATTGACTGGACCTGTTTTGTGTCGGACCAGTTCGCGGACAAAAAGAATCTGGCGCTGGCTCAGTTCGGAAATCTTCCCGACGGTCTGTTCAATGCGGGAATGAGCGACTACGACTTGCTTCGATATGCCAAACAGGGGATCATCATTCCGCTGGAGAATCTGATTGACAAATATATGCCCAATTTGCAGGCGGTGTTTGAAAAATATCCCGAGTACCGGACCATGTGCACGGCGCCGGACGGCCATATTTACTCTTTCCCCTGGATCGAGCAGCTGGGGGAGGGGAAGGAGGCCATCCAGGCCATCGGAGATATTCCTTATATCAATAAGAAATGGCTGGACTGTCTGGGACTGGAGATTCCCACCACCGTGGATGAGCTGGAGCAGGTGCTGATCGCCTTCCGGGACAACGCGGACAAAATCCAGGAAGAATGTGGGGTGGAGGGCGATGTGATTCCCATGTCCTTCATCATCAACAACGGTGACCAGGATCCGGCGATCCTCATCAACGGATTTGGCGAGGGTTATGGCGATACCGGTGATCATTTTGCGGTGACCGACGAGGGAGAGGTGATCTATACGGCGGTGCAGGAGGGTTACAAAGAAGGTATCCAGTGGCTGCACCATCTGGTGGAGGAGGATCTGGTGGATCCGGAGGCCTTCACCCAGGAGTGGTCCACTTATGTGGCAAAAGGAAAAAATCACCGTTATGGCTTGTGTTTTACCTGGGATATTGCTAATATTGATAATTATGATGACTATGTGATGCTGCCTGCCCTGGCAGGACCGGACGGGCTGGTAAATATCACCAGACAGAACAACAGTGAGACCAGCGGATTTGACCGGGGCCGGTGTGTGCTGACCACCAGCTGCCGGAATACGGCTCTGGCGGCTGCCTGGATTGACCAGATGTACGCACCGCTGCAGTCGGTGCAGAATAACTGGGGAACCTACGGGGAAGAGGACAAGCCCAATATCTTCGAACTCAGTGAAAATGCTGAGGGAGGAACAATGTTAAAGCATGAGGATCTGGGGGACAATTCTCCGGTGGAGGTCCGGGAGGCTCAGTCGGTGAACGGACCGCTGGCGGTGTTGAACGACTATTACGATGTCTATGTGACACAGCCGGACGACGCAAAATGGCGTCTGGACAACATGCACGAGACTTATCTGGACGATATGAACAGCAAATATGTGTATCCCAATGTATTTATGAGCATTGAGGATACCAACAAGGTGTCCCAGTATGATACGGATATCAAAAAATACGCGGAACAGATGAAGGCCAGCTGGATTCTCAACGGCGGCATTGAAGAAGAATGGGACGAATATCTGCAGAAGATGGAGGATTACGGACTTTCCGATTATCTGGCCATCAAACAGAAATATTTCGATCAGTATCAGGCGTCGCTGGGTGAACAGTGACAGCCTCAGAGCCCACAGGCAGGCAATCCCAACAGAGAAAGGAAAAGGACATGATTAGCGAAAATCTGAAACAGGCCAGAGCGCAGGAAGAGAAAAAACGGAAAGAGATTGACATGGCGCAGCGTCCCTGCTGTCACTTCTCCGTCCCTACGGGATGGATGAACGATCCCAACGGATTTTCCAGATATCAGGGAGTATACCATCTGTTTTACCAGTATTATCCTTACGGAACTTCATGGAATTCCATGCACTGGGGCCATGCGGTGACGGAGGATCTGATCCGCTGGAAATATCTGCCGGCGGCGATGGCGCCGGATCAGACCTATGACGCCGATGGGGTATTCTCCGGCAGCGCGGTGGAATATCAGGGAAAGCAGTGCCTCCTGTACACGGGCGTTTCGGAAGTACATCTTCCGGATGGAAAACGGGCGGTGCGCCAGACCCAGTGCCTGGCAGTGGGAGACGGAACGGATTATGAAAAATATGCCGGCAATCCGGTGATTTCCGCCGATATGCTTCCCGAGGGAAGCAGCCTGGAGGATTTCCGGGATCCAAAGGTATGGGAAGAGGACGGCACCTATTATATGGTGGTGGGAAGCCGCCACGCAGACGGCAGCGGCCAGATTCTTCTGTATTCCTCCGAAAATCTCACGGAGTGGAAGTTTGAGACCGTGATTGACCGGTGCCGCAACCGGTATGGGAAAATGTGGGAGTGTCCGGATTTCTTCCCGCTGGACCATAAGCAGGTGCTGGTGGTCTCCCCGCAGGATATGCAGGCAGAAGGCCTGGAGTTCCACAACGGAAATGGAACCATGTTTCTGGCGGGAACGTATGACAGGGAGAAGAAGGAGTTTCACCGGGAATGGGTGCAGACCGTGGACTACGGACTGGATTTTTACGCGCCCCAGACGTTGCTGACCGAGGACGGCAGAAGAATCATGATCGCCTGGATGAAATCCTGGGACAACAATATGTTTCCTGAGGGTTATGAGTGGAACGGCATGATGACCATTCCCCGGGAGCTTTCCATCCGCGACGGCCGGATTTATCAGAACCCTGTCCGTGAGCTGGAAAAATACAGAGGCGAGAAAACGGAGCATATGGGATTTAACGTGGACGGAGAATGTTGGCTGCAGGGGATTTCCGGAAGAATGTTGGATCTGACTGTGGAGCTGGAGCCGGGAAATTATGAATCGTTCCAGATCCGTCTGGCGGAAAATGACCGTTTCCATTCTTCGATTACCTACCGGCCGGGTCAGCGGACGCTTACCTTTGACCGGACCTATTCGGGCTACTGCCGGGATATGGCCGCGACCCGTTCCCTCTATGCCGGGGACGGCAGCGGAAAGCTGAAGCTCCGGATTATACTGGACAAGTACTCCGTGGAGATCTTCGTCAATGACGGACAGAGCGCGCTTACCAGCCTGATCGTCACCCCCCAGGAAGCGGACGGAATTCATTTTCTCTCCGAGGGAGAGGTGGATTTTTCTGCCTATTGCTGGGAATTGAACCTGTAAAAACGGGGAGAATTTTGTGAATATAAGAACTGCCGGAGAGCGCGGAGGTGTGCTGCCGGCAGTTCTTCTGCGTCTTCAAGTCTGCCGCCCGAAGAGGGGTGCCTCAGAGACAGGCGGGAAATGGATTTTCTGGGGGTGATTCCGGTTTTCAGAGAAGAAATTGTGTGTTACAATGGCAAAAGACAAAACCGGGAGATAAGGAGAAGGACGGATATGCGCAGAGAATTGCTGGAGCTTCTGGAGCCGGTGACGGAGGAGGAGCGGGAGATCCTGGAGGGGAAAGGACAGGTAAAGCAGGGATTGTATACTTCCCGGAAGCATTTTACGGTGGAAAGTGAAAAACTGCTGCAGGAGGGAAAACTGATTTCTGTGAGAAAGCATACCCGGTTCGCGTATTTTCCGCTCCATGACCACAATTATGTGGAGGTATTTTATGTGTGCCAGGGGGCGGTGACCCACCGGATCGACGGGGAAGAGGTGACGGTGCGGCAGGGAGAACTGCTTTTCCTCAATCAGTATGCCTCCCATGAGATTCTTCCGGCAGGACGGGAGGATATTGCCATCAATCTCATTGTGCTTCCGGAATTTTTCGATACGGCATTTTCCATGATCGAGAAAAACAATGTGCTGGCGGATTTTCTGGCGGATTCCCTGAAGGAGAAAAACGGGACCAGCCGGTATCTGTATTTTCAGGTGTCGGACAATCTGCAGATTCAGAATCTGATGGAAAATCTTATCGATTCCCTGCTGCATAAGCAGGGAAATGAGGAGCAGATCAACCGGCATACCATGGGACTGCTGTTTCTCCACCTGATGAACGCGGCCCGGTCTCTGAAGGAAAGTACGCCCAATCAGTACCGGAATCTGCTGATGATGACTACTCTGCGGTATATTGAGGAGAATTACCGGACGGGATCGCTGACCCAGCTGTGCGATATGCTGAATCAGAGTATTTCGGGGCTGAGCCGGATGATTCGGAAAAGTACCGGGTATACCTATAAGGAGCTGCTGCAGAGGCGGAGGTTCCGGAAAGCGGTGGAGCTTCTGGTGGAGACGGAACTGCCGGTAAATGATATTGTGACGGCGGTGGGATATGAGAACAACAGTTATTTTTACAGGAAATTCCGGGAGAGGTATCAGATGACACCCAACGCGTACCGGGAGCGGTACCGGGGGAGCGACCGGGTGCGGGTGTAAGGGATCCGCACCCGGATATTTACGGAAATGTATACAAAAATGCTGTCGTCACTAGCATAGATACGACAGCATCTTTTCAGCGTGCGTTAGAAGATTCGAACTCCCGACCTTTTGATCCGTAGTCAAACGCTCTATCCAGCTGAGCTAAACGCACACGGTATTTATTTGTGTTGCTTGGATGTCCCTCGCAACGAAGATTATTATACGACAAGGGGTGGGATTTGTCAACAGGTAATTTTGAAAAATTTCTTGAAATGCCCGGGGGTCTGTGTTAAGGTTTAAACAGTTACATTATTTGAACAACGGAGGAAATCGACAGATGAGAGCGAGCGGCGTATTGATGCCTGTATTTTCCCTTCCGTCCCAGTATGGGATCGGATGTTTTTCAAAGGAGGCCTATGAGTTTGTGGACCGGCTTTCCTGGGCCGGACAGGCCAGATGGCAGGTGCTGCCACTGGGGCCCACCGGTTATGGGGATTCCCCGTATCAGCCTTTTTCCACATTCGCAGGCAATCCTTATTTCATTGATCTGGAGGCGTTGGTGGAAGAGGGGCTTCTGACCAGCCAGGAGTGTGACAGCTGCCAGTGGGGAGAGGATCCCCGTTTTGTGGATTACGGAAAAATCTATGAATCCCGTTATCCGCTCCTGAGAAAGGCTTTCGCGCGTTTTGAGGCGGATGATGATTACCGGGAGTTTTGCCGGCATGAGGCGTACTGGATGGATGATTACTGCCTGTTCCGGGCGCTGAAGGACAGCCAGGGAGGAAAGCCCTGGATGGAGTGGGACGACGAGCTGCGGACCAGGGACGCTGCGGCCATCAGGGAGGCGAAGGAGGAACTGGCGGAGGAAATCGAGTTTTTCCGGTTCATTCAGTACAAGTTCCAGCAGCAGTGGAAAAAGCTGAAATCCTACGCCCACAAAAAGGGAATCCGGATCATCGGGGATCTTCCCATCTATGTGGCCAGTGACAGCGCGGATGCCTGGGCAAATCCCCGTCTGTTTCAGTTTGACGAGGATCACCGGCCGAAGGCCATTGCCGGATGCCCGCCCGACGCATTTTCCGCCACGGGTCAGATGTGGGGAAATCCGCTGTATGACTGGGAGTACCATGAGAAGACGGGATACGCCTGGTGGATCGAGCGGATGAAAAAGAGCTTTGAGCTGTATGACACGGTGCGGGTGGATCATTTCCGGGCGTTTGCGGAATATTATTCGATTCCCTGTGACGCGGAAAATGCTTCCGCGGGCAAGTGGGTGGAAGGCCCTGGCATGAAGCTGTTTGACGCGCTGGAGAAGGCGCTGGGGCCCATGGACCTGATTGCGGAGGACCTGGGGACTCTGGACGACAAGGTGTTCGATCTGCTGGACGCGGCGGGCTATCCGGGAATGAAGGTGCTGCAGTTTGCCTTTGACTCGGGAAATACGAATTTTTATCTGCCCCATCATTATAAGAGAAACTGTGTGGTTTACACGGGAACCCATGACAACGACACCACAAAGGCGTGGTATTATTCCATGAATGACTGGGCCAGGGAGTATTCGAAAGCATATCTGAACAATTACGACAGGCCCTGGGAGGACATTTCCTGGGATTTCATCCGGGCAGCCCATGCCAGCGTGGCTGATTTGTCGGTGATTCCCATGCAGGATCTTCTGTGCGCGGGCAGCGAGGGAAGGATTAATCACCCGTCCACCATGGGAATGAACTGGAGATGGCGGATGCTGCCGGGTGAGTTCAGGGATGATATCATCGGACGTTTCCGGTGGCTGACCGATACCTTCCAGCGGATTCTTCCGCCGCCGGCCCCGGAAGAGGAGGAAGAGACGGCAGAAGAAAATGCCGGAGAGCTTCCGGAGACGGAAAACGTGACGGCGGATGCCGGTGACGGACAGGAATAAACGGTTTCAGGAGTATACAAAGGCCGCGGATCAGAACGGGGATGGCATTGCTGCCCTTGTTCTGATCCGCGGCCTTTTCGCATTTGTGACAAAGAAAATTGGCGAAGTGTGCTTCCCATTGTTCATGACAAGGAAAAATTCGCAAAGCGTCTTTTCTCTTGTATGTGTTCAGCGCCGGCGGCGTCTTTTCCGGGGATGTTCCGCTTCCAGTTCCCGGGAGCTTTTCACCGCGGCCCAGCCGATCAGCTGGGTTCCCACAATTCCAATGAAAGCGCCCACGCTGTCGATGAGTACATCCCGGGGAGACGGCCCCCGGCCGGCTACCATGGTCTGGTGGTATTCGTCGGTGGCGGCAAAGGCCACGCAGATGAAGCCTGCCAGCAGAAACAGCCAGATTCCCCGGATATGGTAGGCGTACAGAGGAATGCAGAGTGTAACAGCCAGCACACAGTATTCTGTCATGTGGGCCAGTTTCCGGACCGTGCCGTGGTACTGCTGGGCGTACATGTCGATTTCCGCCTGGGACAGATCCTTGTCCAGAATCACAGCTCCCACCTCCACCAGCTTCTGGCTGACTTTATAGCTGAGCTGCCCCGATTCGGTTCCGTCCTGACTGGAAAAGGAAAAGATCATATACATCACCAGCAGAGCCGGCAGAAAAGATAAGGGCTTCAAAAGAGCCACGACAATTCTGTTCATAAAACAACCTCCTGAAATTTATTTCCGCAGGCAACAGCCTTCTGTTTTCGGTGTTTCCTAATGATAGCATCATTTTGCGTTCCTGTCAAAAAACGGGGGCTTTCCGCCGGGACTCCCGCCGCTTTGCCACAAAAAATCACCGCTCAGGTTGAATTAAACAGGTGGGTATATTATAATGAGTGTTAGCGAGAAAGAAGCACATAAAAGAGAAAACAGAAGGAGGACCACATGAGTTACGCAGACAAGGTTTTTATAGATATGTGCCGGGATATTATTGATAACGGCGTGAGTACGGAGGGGGAGAAGGTCCGGCCCAGATGGGAGGACGGCAGCCCCGCCTACACAGTGAAACGGTTCGGCGTGGTGAACCGGTATGATCTTTCCAGAGAATTTCCGGCGCTGACGCTGCGGAGGACGGCGCTGAAAAGCGCTTTCGATGAGATCCTCTGGATCTGGCAGAAGAAATCCAACAACATCCACGACCTTCATTCTCATATCTGGGACAGCTGGGCGGACGCGGACGGTTCCATCGGCAAGGCCTACGGCTATCAGCTGGGGGTGAAGCATCAGTACACGGAGGGAATGATGGATCAGGTGGACCGGGTGCTGTATGATCTGAAAAATAATCCCTACAGCCGGAGAATCATGACCAACATTTATGTACACCAGGATCTTCATGCCATGAACCTGTATCCCTGTGCCTATTCCATGACCTTCAACGTGACCACGCGCCCGGGCAGTGACCGGCTGGTGCTGAACGCCATTTTAAATCAGCGTTCCAACGATGTGCTGGCGGCCAATAACTGGAATGTGTGCCAGTATGCCCTGCTGGTGATGATGATCGCCCAGGTCAGCGATATGGAGCCGGGGGAGCTGGTGCATGTGATTGCGGACGCGCATATTTATGACCGGCATATTCCGCTGGTGGAGGAGCTGATTAGCCGGCCCGCCTACGAGGCGCCGAAGGTGACGCTGAACCCGGAGATCCGGAATTTCTATGATTTTACTGTGGACGATCTGAAAGTAGAAGATTATGTGACGGGACCGCAGATTAAGAATATTCCCATCGCGGTCTGAGGAGGATAAAGAAGATGAGATTGATTGTAGCTGTGGATAAGAACTGGGGAATCGGAAAAAATAACGATCTCCTGGTAAGTATTCCTTCTGATAAAAAGTTTTTCCGTCAGGAGACCACCGGCAAGGTGGTGGTGATGGGAAGAAAGACGCTGGAAAGCTTTCCGGGAGGACTGCCTTTAAAGAACCGGACCAATGTGGTTCTCACGAGAAATGCCGGATACCGCGCGAAGGATACCGTGATTGTCCATGACATCCCGGAACTTCTGGAGGAATTGAAAAAGTATCCGTCTGATGCGGTCTATGTGGTGGGAGGCGGCACGGTTTATGAGGAACTGCTTCCATACTGTGATGAGGCATATGTGACGAAGATTGATTTTGCCTACGAGGCGGATACGTATTTCCCCAATCTGGATCAGATGCCGGAGTGGGAGATGGTGGAAGAGAGTGAGGAGCAGACGTATTTCGATCTGGAGTTTACTTTCACGAGATATGAGAGAAAGGCCTGACAGGGAATCATGAAGGAAAAAGACTTGAATGAAATGGGAGACCGGATCCGCAGGATTGTGCAGGATGCGGTGGAATCCCAGAATTTTCAGGAGCTGAACCGGCAGGTAAAAGGGATCCTGGATGACGCGGTGAACGGATTTCAGGAAGGAATGAAGGGAGCCGGCGCGGGATTCAAAGAAGGTATGCGGGGTGCCGGGGAAGGACTCCGGGAAAGTCTGAAGAATACCGGGGAGGACTGGAAGCAGGCATGGAAGGATGCGGAAAATCCTTCTTCTCCCACAGGTTCCCGTTCTTATCAGGAACGGTATCAGAAGGCGGCGGCGCCGGGATACCGGCCGGGAGGCCGCATGGCGGCACGCCGGGAAGAGGGACAGCCCGCACTGTACGCGAAGCGGACCACCGATCAGATTCTGGGCACGGTGATGGCCATTGCGGGATTTTCTCTGGCAGGTGTGTTTGCGCTGAGTACCATAGCCACTTTGCTGGCGCTTCTGCTGGAGCCGGGCCTGGGTATCCTGGGTATTCTGGGGACCGTCATTCTGGGAGCGGTGATGGCTGCCGGACTGGTACTGGGAATCTGCGGACAGCGGGCCAGAGGAAGGGCAAAACGTTTCCGGGAATATATAAAGAAGATCGGTACCCGCGGTTACGGAACCGTGAAGGAGCTGGCGGAAACCTGCGGCATCAGCCAGAGGAAGGTACGCAGGGATCTGAAGCAGATGATTGAAAGAAAAATGTTTCTGCAGGGACATATGGATGAGGAAGAAACCTGCATCATTGTCACGGATGCCATGTATCAGCAATATCTGCTGACCAGGCAGGAAGCCCAAAAGAAGCAGCAGGAACAGCAGAAGCACGTGGAACAGACCAGCCGTCTGCCGGAGGAATGTCGGAAAATTCTGGAGGAAGGCCAGGAATATATCCGTCACATCCGTCAGTGCAATGAAGAGCTTCCGGGAGAAGAAATTTCTCAGAAGCTGGCCCGGCTGGAGACGATCATGACCAGAATCTTCGAGCAGGTGGAGAAGGATCCGGAGCTGGCCGGAGAACTGAGAAAGTTTATGAGTTACTATCTGCCCACCACAAAGAAGCTGGTGGACGCTTATGTGGATCTGGAGAGGGAACCCATCGCGGGTGACAATGTGGTGAAGATGAAGCAGGAAATCGAGAAAACGCTGGATACCATCAATCTGGCCTTTGAGAATCTGCTGGACGGATTCTTTGAGGAGAAGGCATGGGATATTTCCTCCGACATTTCCGTGCTTAACACCATGCTGGCTCAGGAAGGACTCACCGAAGATCAGATATCGGAGAAAAGCAGAGGAGTGAAATGATGAGTACAGATTTAAAGGATTTTACAGATACCCCCACACTGACCTTTGGAGCGGCGCCCCAGCCGAAGCAGGCCCCCGCGCCTGTGCAGGAGGAGCCCAAGCTGGATGACTCCATCCTTTCGGAGGAAGAGCGCCGGATGGTGGATGAATTTTCCCGTCAGATTGATCTGCACAATACCACCGGGATTCTGCAGTATGGAGTGGGAACTCAGAAGAAGATGGCGGATTTTTCGGAGACGGCCCTGGAAAATGTCAAGGCTAAGGATCTGGGTGAGGTGGGAGAGATGCTCACCGGCGTGGTGCAGGAGCTGAAAAGCTTTGACGCGGAAGAGGAGCGGGGGTTTCTGGGATTCCTGAAACGGCCTGCCAATAAGCTGAATACCCTGAAAGCAAAGTATGACAAGGTAGAGACCAATGTGGAGAAGATCTGTCAGGTGCTGGAAGGTCATCAGATGACGCTTTTAAAGGATATCGCCATTCTGGACAAGATGTATGACCAGAACCTGGTTTACTTTAAGGAACTGTCCATGTATATTCTGGCAGGGAAGAAGAAGCTGAAAGAGGTGAGGGAGCAGGAGCTGCCTCAGCTTACGGCCAAAGCCCAGGCTTCGGGACTGCCGGAGGATGCCCAGGCCGCCAAAGATCTGGCGGGACTGTGCGACCGGTTTGAGAAGAAAATCCATGATCTGGAGCTGACCCGCATGATTTCCATTCAGACGGCTCCCCAGATCCGCCTGGTGCAGAACAGTAACACTATGATGGTGGAAAAGATTCAGTCCACGGTGGTTAATACCATTCCGCTGTGGAAAAGCCAGATGGTGCTGGCTCTGGGTGTGGAACATTCTTCCCAGGCAGCCAGAGCTCAGCGGGAGGTGACGGACATGACCAACGCCCTCCTGAGGAAAAACGCGGAAGTGCTGAAAACCGCCACAGTGGAGAGCGCAAGAGAGTCCGAGCGGGGTATCGTGGATATGGAGACCCTGCAGAATACCAATGCATCGCTGATTTCCACTCTGGATGAAGTGATGCAGATTCAGACGGAGGGCAGAGCCAAACGGCAGGCTGCCGAGGTGGAACTGCGGAAAATGGAAGATGAACTGAAGCAGAAGCTTCTGGAAATCCGATGAAAACAGAAACACGGACGGCCGGGTACCGGAAAAATATCAGATGGTAACCGGAATTTCAGATGGGAGCGTGTGGAATGTACAGAGAGCATACAAGAAAAATCCGGATCGGGGACCGGGTAATCGGCGGGGGAAATCCCGTCCTGATCCAGTCCATGACTAATACAAAAACAGAGGATGTGGAAAGCACGGTGGCGCAGATTCTGGCGCTGGAGCGGGCGGGCTGTGAGATCATCCGCTGCGCGGTGCCTACGCAGGAGGCGGCCAGCGCGCTTTCCAGAATCAAGCCGCAAATTCACATTCCGCTGGTGGCGGATATTCATTTTGATTACCGGCTGGCCATTGCCGCCATGGAGAACGGAGCGGATAAAATCCGGATCAATCCGGGAAATATCGGAAGCAGAGAGCGGATCCAGGCGGTGGTGGATGTGGCCAGGGAGCGGGATATCCCCATCCGCGTGGGCGTCAACAGCGGTTCCCTGGAAAAGGATCTGGTGGAAAAATATCACGGTGTGACCGCCGAGGGACTGGTGGAGAGCGCTCTGGACAAGGTGCGTCTGATTGAGGATATGGGCTATGAGAATCTGGTCATCAGCATCAAGTCCTCCGATGTGCTGATGTGCGTGCGCGCCCATGAGCTGATCGCAAAACAGACGGACTATCCTCTGCATGTGGGGATTACCGAATCCGGCACGATTACCAGCGGAAATATCAAGTCTGCCATCGGGTTGGGACTGATTCTCTATCAGGGAATCGGCGACACGATCCGCGTGTCCCTTACCGGCGATCCGGTGGAGGAGATTCGCTCCGCAAAATTGATTTTAAAGACGCTGGGACTGCGCAAAGGCGGCGTGGAGGTAGTCTCCTGCCCGACCTGCGGCAGAACGCAGATCGATCTGATTTCCCTGGCCAACCGGGTGGAGGAGATGGTCTCCGACATCGACCTGGACATCAAGGTGGCCGTCATGGGCTGTGTTGTGAATGGCCCCGGGGAGGCGAGAGAGGCGGACATCGGTATCGCCGGAGGCATCGGAGAGGGACTGATTATCAAGCGGGGAGAAGTCTACAAGAAGGTCCCGGAGAGTGAACTTCTGGACGCCCTGCGCTATGAGTTGTTGCATTGGAGTGAAGAAGAGTGAGCAGTCACGGATTTTTTGAACTGTTTCCAAAACTGGAGATTGAGCAGGACCTCTCCCACGCCCTGGAGGACGGGGTGGTGGAGAGGGTCAGCACCAACGGTGCCCATGATGCCCTGCGCATTTATCTTTCCTGTTCTGCCCTGATTCCCAAGAGGCGTATCTGGAAGCTGGAGGAGGAGATTCGCAAACAGTGTTTCCCGGGGCAGAGAATTCAGATACGGATCGTTGAGAAATTTCGTCTCTCCGGTCAGTATAATCCCAAGAATCTGTACGAGGCGTATAAGGACAGCATCTACGAGGAGATCGATCATTTCAGCGCTCTCCTTTTTGGCGTATTTAAAAAAGCGCAGATGGAGTTCGACCGGGAAGATCATCTTCAGATTACCCTGGAGGACACGGTCATCGCGAGGGAGAGGGAGAATGATCTCCACGATATACTGGACAAGATTTTCTGCGAGCGGTGCGGCCAGCGCCTGATTATCGATTTTTCTTACCGCAAACCGGCCAAGAGCCGTTATCGCGAGAAGAGCCGGCTGGAGATCGAGAGCGAGATCGCGGAGATTTCCAGACAGCAGATGCGCATTGCCCTGCAGCGGGAGATCTCCGGAAATGAGGCGGGCGATGAGAAGGCTTCGGAGACGAAACCATCGGCGAGGAAGTACGAGAAGCAGGAGCAGACACCCCGCCAGCGGTTTCAAAAGAAACGGGCCGGGAGAGACCGCTACAGCGAGCGGCGCTCCTCGAATCCGGATGTGCTCTACGGAAGGGAATTTTCCGATGACCCCATAGCCATCGAGGAGATCCGCGGGGATATCGGGGAAGTGGTTATCCGCGGGAAGATTCTGACCTGTGAGCAGCGGGAAATCCGGAATGAGCGGACAATCATCTCCTTTGCCACGACGGATTTCAGCGACACGATCGTGTCAAAGATTTTCGTGGCCACTGAGCGGGCGGCGGAGCTGGCGGAGAAACTCGCTCCGGGAACTTTCATCCGCCTTAAGGGCAGCACGGTCATCGACCGGTACGATCACGAACTGACCATCGGGTCGGTCTTCGGCATCATGAAGATTCCGGATTTTACCACAAGCCGTATGGACCACGCGCCCATGAAGCGGGTGGAACTGCACTGCCATACCAAGATGAGCGATATGGACGGAGTGTCGGATGTGAAGGATATCCTAAAGCGTGCCATGTCCTGGGGACACAAGGCGCTGGCCATCACGGATCACGGGGCGGTGCAGGCCTTCCCGGACGCGGATCACACGGTGCCGAAGGACAGCGATTTCAAGGTAATTTACGGTGTGGAGGCCTATCTGGTGGACGATCTGAAGGGGATTGTCACCAACTCGAAGGATCAGTCCCTGATGGGGGACTATGTGGTGTTCGACCTGGAAACCACCGGATTCAACCCGGACAAGAACAAGATTATTGAGATCGGGGCGGTTAAGATCTCCGGCGGCGAGATTGTGGGCCGTTTCTCGGAGTTTGTCAATCCGAGGGAGCCGATTCCCTTCCGCATCACGGAGCTGACCAGCATCCGGGATGACATGGTCATAGACGCGCCGTCCATCGAGGAGATTCTTCCGAGGTTTATGGAGTTCCGCCAGGGGGCCATCATGGTGGCTCACAATGCGGACTTTGATATGAGTTTCATCCTGGCGGACTGCAAGCGGCAGGGGATCGACTGCGACTTTACCTACATCGACACGGTGGCTCTGGCCCGTTTCCTCCTGCCGAATCTGAGCAGATACAAGCTGGACAATGTGGCGAAGGCTCTCGGCGTCTCCCTGGAACACCACCATCGGGCGGTGGACGACGCGGAGTGTACGGCGCACATCTTTGAGAAATGTCAGAAGATGCTTCTGGATCGGGGATACGATACGCTGGACAAGGTAAACGAGGCGGGGGCGGCATCGACGGAGACCATTCGAAAGATGCCTTCCTACCACTGTATCATTCTGGCAAAGAACGATCTCGGGCGGATCAATCTCTATCGGCTGGTGTCGGAGTCTCATCTGGAATACTTTTACCGCCGGCCGAAGATCCCAAAGAGCGAGCTGCAGAAGTACCGGGAGGGGCTGATTGTGGGCTCCGCCTGTGAGGCCGGGGAGCTGTACCGGGCCATTGTAAACGGCAGGTCCGAGGAGGAGATCGCCCGGATCGTCTCCTTCTATGATTATCTGGAGATTCAGCCCATCGGCAACAATGCCTTCATGCTGAAGGAGGAGGATGGAACCGTCAAGACTGAGGAGGATCTGCGGGACATCAACCGCAGGATCGTGCGTCTCGGCGAGGAGTTCAAGAAGCCGGTGGCAGCCACCTGCGACGTGCATTTCCTGGATCCGGAGGACGAGATTTACCGGCGGATCATTATGGCGGGCAAGGGATTCAAAGACGCGGATGATCAGGCGCCCCTCTACCTGCG
>DSTMR04002__coassemble_1471_pt1 | contig 14789 bp, 10 predicted proteins | sample DSTMR04002__metabat2_low_PE_006 | metagenome-assembled genome bin DSTMR04002
GCCGTCTTTAATTCAAAATTTCTGCTGCCGTAAAAGCCCTTGAAATCATAGGGCCATGTACTCACCACAATGTGTTCTCCCAGTTTCGGATAACGGTTGACACAGATCTGCCAGGAGGACAATACCCAGACATGGCGGATGGACTCCAGCACCTCCATTCCTCTTCCCACCGCTTCCGAATGAAAGGTGGTACAGTCCTGAAAGTAATTCAGCAGGCCGGTCATTGTCAGCCGCTTGTCTTCTCCAATCTCGCTGTAGCGTACCCGGCTCTCAAAGGAATATCCCATTTTCTTTCCTCCACTTCCCGACATAATTCACGCAATACTTTCTGTCGAAAAAAGCCCTGGAATCTTTCCAGGGCTTCGAACAGGGCTACAAGGATTCGAACCTTGAAATGACGGAGTCAGAGTCCGTTGCCTTACCATTTGGCGATAGCCCTATACTTTTTGTCCGCCGCATCTCGCTCGCGACAAAATGTATTATATAGCAACCATCCGGAAAAAGCAAGCACTTTTTTTAATTTTTTTCAATTTTTTTCACAGATTTTTTCAGAAGCCGATGTACAGGAAATATTCTCCTTCCCGACATAGAAACAGCCGCCCTCTGCCGCAGGCAGACGGACGGCTGAACTGTAACCTCAGATTTCTTTTCCTTTGGTGGCAATGGCATGGATCACAAACGGGATGAACAGCGTGATAAACGCCGCGTAACCCAGGTATGCGTATCCTTTGCTCACCACCGCCATCAGTCCGAACTGGGCGATGCCGAAAGCCAGGAAGGTGAAAATAAGGGTAAATACCGCGTTGCGGGCCAGATGCCCCTTTTTCCGCTTTTCCGGGGAATCCATCCGGCGCTCCACCGCGTTGACGCAGCGGGTCACGATACCGGAAATCATATTTACTGCTGTGGAAATCGCTCCCAGGATAATCAGCAGTGAGATAATGGGCGTCAGAACCGTGGATCCCACACCGTTCTGCACCAGCACCAGCATGGGTACGGACGCGGTGGCCAGCTCCGCCACATAGGCAACCGCCAGCAGGCCCACAATGGACAGCTCCATAGCAAAGAAATTGCACACAAACATTCCGATGGCCGCCCGGTTGATCTGTTTCACATCGGTCACCGGCTCCATGTGCTGATACATCACGGAGACAGAAGCCAGCTGGAAGAAGAAATACAGCACCGCCGACCACAGCGCCGGTCCGAAGGCACCGCTTTCACCGGACAGCACCGTCATCTCCCCGCTGCTCATTCTTGCCACAGACTCCACTATGCTGTCCCACTGGGCGATGATGTTGGGCACCAGAACCAGCACCAGGCCGATGATGATCAGCACGCTGAGGGTGGAAGCGCATTTGCGGACCACGCTGGTGCCGAAAAGTGCCACAAAGAAGATGAAAGCAGCCACCAGCACCGTGCATACCCAATAAGGAAGCCCGAACAGAGACTCCAGGGTGGAGCCGCCGGTGGCAAAGGCCGCCGCCGATGCCGTGCCGATCATGATCAGATAACAGATCTCATAGAGGTTGGACATCACGTGGCGGGTTTTCCCGTACAGGCTGTCGGAAAAGCTCCGGTAATCATAGGTTTTGTGTTTGTAGGCACAGCGCATGCCATACCAGAAAAACAGGGCGTACAGTCCCTGGGTCAGCAGCGGCAGCACCAGGCACCAGATGCCGTAATTGATAAAATACTGATAGATCTGCGCGCCGGAGGCAAATCCGCCTCCGAACTGGGTGGTAAATGCCACAAAGGCGATTCCCATGGCCAGCGGCATTTTGCTTTTGTCCACCAGCAGCGATTTTTTATTGCTCATTGTATTTTCCCCTTTTGCCTCTTCTTATTTGTTAAATTCCACTACTTTTCCCGGATTCAGGATCAGCCGGTCATCGAAGGCCAGCTTGATGGCCTTGTAAAGCTGAATCATCCGGGGCCCCACAAATTCCTCCAGGAACTCCAGACGGCCGTTTCCGATACCGTGTTCTCCCGAAAGCTGCCCGCCCAGCTCTTTGGACAGGGCATACAGTTCCTTCAGGCAGGCGTGGGTGGCGCTCTTCCACTCCTCGTCGCTCATGCCCTTATCCCGCAGCATTTCCGTATGGATATTTCCGTCGCCACAGTGGCCGCAGGGTTCCACACGGATTCCCTTGGACAGGGCAATCCGTTTCGCCGCCTTCACATACTCGGCGATCCGAGAGCGGGGTACCACCACGTCACACTCCTCCTGGGAAACAGAGTCCGCCTTCATGCCCTCCAGGATCGCTCCCCGCACATCCCAGACAGTACCGGCCCGCTCCGGGGTGTCCGCGATGTAACAGTCGCTGGCGCCGTTGGCAAGGGCCGCCTCCGCGGCAGCCTCCACCGCGCTGTCCAGCTCCTGACGGCTGGAAGCATCGTACATGACAATCAGCACCGCCTCCCCGTCCGTCACCGGAAAATGCTTGTTCAGGTTCCGCTCCACAATCTCGATCAGCTCCCGCTCCAGAAATTCAATGGCCGTGGGCACAAAGGGCAGCTCCAGCACCTTCGGCACCATATCCGCACAGTCCTCCAGGCTGCCGAAGGGCATCACCAGGGTGCTGGAACAGGTGGGCGCCGGAAGCAGTTTCAGCGTCACCTGTGTCAGGATGCACAGGGTTCCCTCGGAACCGATCACCAGGTCCTTCACCGCGTAGCCGGTGGTATTTTTCACCACATTGGAGGAAAAATTCATGATGGAGCCGTCCGGCAGCACCGCCTCAATGCAGCGGACAAAATCCCTGGTCAGTCCGTAGCGGACCGCCTTCATGCCTCCGGCGTTGGTGATGACATTTCCGCCGATGGAGGCTGTTTTTTCTCCGGGATCCGGCGGATAAAACAGTCCTTCCGCAGCGGCAGCCTGCTGTATATCCAGAAGCAGCGCTCCCGGCTCAGCCGTGATGGTCTGGTTCTTGTGATCCACCGGGAAAATCCGGTTCATCCGCATCACGGAAAGCATGATGCCGCCGTACTTGCAGGTGGCCCCTCCGGCCAGCCCCGTACCGCCTCCCCGGCAGACCACCGGAATATTATTCTCATAGGCGTAGGCCATGATGGCGGAAATTTCTTCCTTATTAATGACCTCCACATAAAGCTCCGGGGGAAATACGCCGTATTCCGGCATCTCGTCCCGGTAATATTCCCGGGCAATTTCATCCCCCACCCAGACCCGGTCGCAGGCAGTGACCGAGCGGATATACGCAAAATCGTCCTCATCCATTTTCTTATAAGGATATGCCATCTTCTCAGTCCTCCTTCCGGTTTTCAATCAGTTCTGTCAGTCTGGGCACCACCGCAAACAGGTCGTCCACGATACAGTAATGGGCCGTTTTGAAAATCTGCGCCTCCGGATCCTGGTTGATGGCCACGATGCAGTCGGAATGATTCATGCAGGAGGTAAACTGAATGGCTCCCGACACTCCGCAGGTGATGATCAGTCTGGGACGCACCGTTCTTCCGGAAAGTCCGATCTGGTGCGCCGTGTCGCCGAAGCCGTCCTCCACCATGGGACGGGTAAATGCCAACTGGCCTCCCAGGGCCTTTGCCAGCCTGCCGCACAGGGCCACACCGGCTTCCGTGCGGGCTCCCCGGCCTGCCACCACGATCACATCCTCTTCTTCCAGCGACTTCTTCTTTTCCACCACCTGGGCAGAAAGAATTTCAATCCGGGAGGATACCATTTCCTCCGTCACCCGGCATGAGATCACCTCTCCTGCGGGCCGCGCTACCTTCGTGGCCTGATCCATCACCCGGTAACGGACTGTGGAAAACTGGGGCCGGGATTTGGCGATGGCGATCTGCGCCATGATATTTCCGCCGAAAGCGGGACGAATCTGGATCATATCCGTATTTTCCTTGATATCCAGCCTGGTACAGTCCGCCGTAAGCCCGGTGTGGAACCGGGTGGCCAGCCGGGGCGCCAGGGAACGGCCCAGCTCGGTGGCTCCGATCAGCACTGCCGACGGCTTCGTGGCCGCGATGCAGTCCGCCGCCACATCCGTGTAATTGTCTGCCCGGAAATACGTGAGGGTCTCATTCTCATAGGCAAATACCTTCGACACTCCATACTCCAGAAGTTTCTTTCCATTCTCCTCTGTTCCTTCACCCCCGATGATCAGGCAGTTTACCTGAAATCCCACTTTGGGGGCCATCTTCAGGGCCTCTCCGATCAGCTCCAGGGTCACCGGATGGATTTCTCCCCGCTCCTGCTCTGCCACAACCAGGAAATCCTTCCAGTCCTCCTTGTTCACTTCATTGGCCCGCTGTTCAAAACGGATGGCCTGTACCGGACACTGACGGACACACAGGCCGCACATACGGCAGCCGTCGCCCACCACGATTCCTTCCTTCTCCATGGTCAGCGCTCCGAAGGGACATGCGTCCACGCACCGGCCGCAGAGGGTACAGGTTTCCGCGTCAAATGTTAAAAATTCCATCTCTCGCTGCTCCTCAGATAATTTTTCTTTCAGTAAGAACCGCAAACAGACGCTCTGTTTTTTCAGCGGTATTTCCTTCCAGGTACACCTGCCTCTTTTCCTCGGGCGGAGCAAACATCCGCTCCACGGTGGTTGGGGATCCGATCAGCCCGTAACGGCTCATATCCTGATCCGGCAGATCGCTGTATCCCACCATCCGCACCTCTTTTCTCGCCGTCTTCTTTTTCAGAAGGTAGGAAGGCAGCCGGGGCACACAGATATCCTTGTCCACAGTGATCAGACAGGGATACGGGATCCTGGATTCCTGCGTCACACTGGCCAGCTTCTGCTTCACGCAGATACATTTCTCATCCGCCTCCATAATCTCCGTCACCCAGGCGGCATGGGGGATGTGCAGGTGCTCTGCCAGCGCCGGCCCCACCTGCGCGGTATCTCCGTCCGTGGTCTGCTTTCCGCAGATAATCAGATCCGCTCCGCCCAGAAGCTGTACCCCCTGAGACAGGGTGTAGGAGGTGCTCAGCACATCCGCTCCGGCAAACTTTCTGTCTGAAAGGATCACCGCGTCATCAGCTCCCATGGTATAGGCGTCCCGCATCATGGACTCCGCCTGCGCCGGGCCCATGGTCAGTGCGGTGACCGTTCCCCCCAGCTTTTCCTTCAGCTGCAGGGCACATTCCAGAGCAAAGAGATCATAGGGATTTGTGCGGGTATCGCTGGAAAGCCGCTTCATGGCCCCCGTTTCCGGGTCGATATCCACTTTGGTGCCCGCGGGCACCTGTTTCATACAGACAATAATCTTCATGTTCTTTCCCTCTTCGATTTAGTACTTTGTCGCTTTAAACAGACGAAAGAATTATATCATTTTTGTGTGATATTGTCCAGATTTTCATGATTTTTCAAAAGAATCCCCGTGTTTTTCCCCAAAACAGGCTTGCGCGGAAAAGTTCTCCTATGTTATAGTAAACATAGATTTTTACTAAACAGGAGATAAGCCATGGCAACTCTCAATGATATCGCGCAGGCCTGCGGCGTGTCCAAAGCCACCGTATCCCGGGTACTGAACAACGATACCCGGTTTTCCGTTCTTCCGGAAACAAAAGAAAAAATATTCGCGGCAGCCGCGGCCCTGAATTATGATCTGAACAGAAAAAGGCGAACACCCAGATCCGCTCAGGATCCGTCCTCCGGCAAACCGGAAAAATCCCTGAAAATCGGAATTATCAACAGCAGCAATCCGCTGGAAGCAGATAAAGAAAACGATTATTACGCCAAAATATTTTCCACTCTGATCGCCACGCTGCGTCAGAGCGGCGAACCTTTCCAGCTGGAGTTTTTTTACTCTTTCCAGGGGCGATACGCGGATCTGAACGGGCTGGACGGGCTGATCGTTCTCGGAAAGCTGACGCTGGATCCCGCTCACCCTGTGATCGAATCCATCAAATACAAGGTTTTTGTGGATTACACCTCCCCCGGCGGACTCTTCGACTCGGTCCGGTGTAATTTCGATGAAGCCGTCCGTCTGGCCATTTCCCATTTTCACCGGCTGAACCTGTATGATATCGGTTTCATCGACGCCTATGACCATATCACAGAGCTGGGAGTGGAGGGTTCCATACGGACCGCGGATCCACGGCAGACAGCTTTTGAAAATTACTGCTACCGGAACCGGCTGGATCCCCGCGAGCATATCTGGCTTACGGAATATTTCAACTCCGATGAGGGATATCAGATTACCACGCAGCTCATCCGGTCAGGAAAGCTGCCCCCTGCCATCCTTTACGCCTCGGACGAGCTGGCGCTGGGCGGCTACAAGGCCCTTCAGGAGCATAATATTTCCATCGGCAGGGAGGTATCCGTGATTGGAATCAATAACTTTTCCTTCACCAATTTCCTGAACCCTCCCCTGACCACCGTTTCCCTGAACATCCCTCTGATCGGCATTACGGCGGCAAACGCTCTGATCGATCAGATTCAGAAAGGCAGGGATTATCCCCTGACTCTTCTTCCGCCTGTCCGGCTGGTTGTCCGCCAGAGCTGCCGTCCGGAGGGAGAAAACTGAAAAAAATGATCGTCCGGCATTCCCTGCATGGAAATGCCGAACGATCGTTTTTCAGTTTTTCATACCGGTAATGGCAATACCCTGAATAATCTGTTTCTGGAAAAACATATATACCACCAGCACCGGAAGAATGGAAATCACGGTTCCCGCCATCAGCAGCGGATAATCTGTGGCATACGTCCCCTTGAAGAAATTCAGCATCAGGGGTACCGTAAAGGTCTCCGTTTTATTAAGGAAGATCAACGGATTCATAAAGTTGTTCCACTGGCCCAGGAATACGAAAATTCCGAACGCGGCCAGAGAAGGCTTCACCAGCGGAAGAATGATCCGGAAAAAGATCTGCGGCACGCCCGCTCCGTCAATGATCGCCGCTTCCTCCAGTTCATCTGGAAGCGATGCGATGAACTGCCGCATCAGGAACACACCGAAGGCGTTGAACAGCGCGGCGGGAAGAATCAGCGACATATGGGTTCCCAGAAGCCCCAGATTCTTCATGATAACAAAGAGAGGAATCATGGTCACCTGGGAAGGAATCATCATAGTGGCCAGGAAAAGCATAAAGACCACATTATGTCCCCTGAATTTCAGTTTCGCAAAGGAGTATCCCGCCATGGATGCCGTAAACAGCTGAATCACCGTCACAAGCACGGCAATGTAAATACTGTTAAAGTATGCTCTTCCGAAAGGCAGCGCCGACAGGGATTCCGGATAATTCTCCCAGATGACCGGATCGGGAAAAATTGTCGGCGGAACCGCAAACGTCTGTTTCATATCTTTCAGGGAACTGAGTACCGTCCACAGAAAGGGGAGTACCATAATAAAGGCTCCCAGACTCAGGATGATATATATAATCAGTTTCCCCGGCGTTAATTTCTTACTGTTCATAATTCACCCACCTCTTTGAACCATACATCTGAATCATGGTAATCACCAGAATAATGGCAAACAGAATGACTGATGCCGCGCAGGCGCCACCCATCTTAAATTCTACAAACGCGCCCTGATAAATGTGGTATACCAGCGTGTAGCTTGCCTTCATGGGGCCTCCCTGCGTCATAACATACGCCTGGTCGAACACCTGGAAGGAACTGATAATCGTCATGATCAGAACAAAAAACAGGGTCGGCGACAGCATGGGAAGGGTAATATGCCGGAACGCTTTCCATTTGTTCGCCCCGTCGATTTCCGCCGCTTCATAATATACCTCCGGGATATTCTGCAGGCCCGCCAGCAGAAGTACCATGTTATATCCCACATTCCACCATACGGAAACAATTACAATGGAGAACAGAACGATTTTGGGATCCGTCAGCCATTTGGGGCCGGTGATTCCCACGGCGCCCAGAATCGTATTCAGCAGGCCGAAATCTCCGTTCATAATCCACGTCCAGATAACGCCCACAGATACCGAACCGGTAACTACCGGCATGAAATAAAACAGCCGGTAAAAGGATTTTCCTTTGATTTTCTGTACGGCGATGGCCAGCATCAGGGCCAGGATCAGATCCAGCGGAATAAACATCAGAGAATAAATCACGGTATTCAGCAGCGATTTCCTGAAATCCGCGTCCGCAATCTGATCCACATAATTTTTCAGTCCGACAAACTGCATGGTGGGCGCAATGCCGTCCCAGCTGTTAAAACTGATCCAGAAACTCATAAGCAGCGGAATAGCCGCGAAAATAATCAGACCTATCAGCTGAGGCGTCACAAAAATCCAGCCCCATATTCTACGTTGTCTTTTCATTTTTTATCTCCTTCACGGGAAAAGGCCGCGGCATCCCCGGAACTGAAATGCCGCAGCCTTCTCTATACTTGTCTGTTACTGAGCCTCGGCGATTATCTTTGCAGCTTCCTCCTCAGCCTCGTCAATCACAGCATCCGGATCATCTCCGTTGATATAAGCTTTCTCAAAGATAGCTTTGGTGGAATCCGCAAATCCTGCGTACATCACATCCTGAGCCTCCGGGTCGCCGGAAGTCCATCCGGTGGCGCGAACCTGCAGAATATGATCCACATGCTCCGGAACGGCAGATTCTGTCATCAGGTTATCCAGAGTTTTCACGGAAGGAACGGAGGTTCCCACACCCTCGATTCTGGCCTCCTGTCCCTGCTGTCCGCAGTAGAAGGAAGCAAACTTCATTGCAGCGTCCAGATTTTCAGAATTGGCGTTTACACAGAGATAGCCGCAGGCAACCTGCGCGGGGGTATACTGTGTGCCGTCCTTGGACGGATAGGGAATATAATCAAAATCGATACCTTCCTCATAGAAGGTCTTGGTCAGCCAGCGTCCGGCAGCGATAAATCCTGTCTGCTGGGACATGAACATGGCGTCTTCTCCCTGGCCGTCCGGAAGGGTTCCGCCGTAAACGAATCTTCCATCCTGCAGGCCGGCGCACAGATATTTGAACGCCTCCCTCGCCTTATCGTCGAACTCATAGGTATCGCCGTTCCATACGGTTCCGCCGTTGGCGAATACCCAGTTATACAGGCGGATATTGTCGCCGCCCTGTACCATACCGCTCTTTCCGTTTTCCACCAGCGTGTTGCAGATCTTGTCAAAATTATCCCAGGTCCACTGTCCCTGCTCAAATAATTCCTGCGGATCCTCGCAGCCCAGCTCTTCCAGCATGGAAGGAGAGTAGTAAAGCAGTACCGGGTTACAGTCTACGGACAGGCCGTAAATTCTGTCGTCCTTTTTGGACGCGCCCCATACGCTGTCGTCAAAATCTTCCGCTTTCACATAGGAATCCTCTGTGGCAAGGAAATCTGTCAGGTCAGCGATGGTTCCGTTATTTACCAGCTGGCTGATGATCGTATCTTCCACAAAAATCACATCCGCCGCCGTTCCTCCCGCCAGCTGTGTGATCAGCTGCTGATTGTAGCCATCCGAAGGAGATGCTTCAAAAGTCACATGCACCTCGTCCTGCGCCTCGTTAAAAGCGTCCACGGCCTGCTGATAAACCTTGATCTCATCTGCGTTTCCTCTGGAGGTATAGGTGATTTCCACCGTCTCGCCGGAACCGGTATCTTCCGCTTCTTCCGTTCCCGCGTCTTCCCCCTCGCTTTCTTTCTGCGTGTCCGCAGTATCGTTGGAAGCTTCTTCCGTTCCACCGCAGCCGCCCAGGACAGTCATGCCTGCCAGCACACCAGTTAAGGCAAATACCATTTTCTTTTTCATGATTCTTTCCTTTCTTTGTTTAGTAAATTTTCTTGTTACTCCGAATAAATGTGGCCATCATTTTCGTAAACTCAATATAGCATCATCCCCCACTTGTGTCAATGTTATTTCTGTTTTTTCGTCACTTTCAACAAATTCGATATTTTATTTTTTATATACCGGTCATTGAACTATCCTTTTCGATATGATATTTTAGTAAATATACTAAACTATGGAGGTTCTTTACTTATGAACGATTTTGAATTAAATCAGAATACAAACCGTCTGGCTGCCGCCTGTACCCAGTCTTCTCCCGAAACCAGCATCCGGGAGTTCCTGTATACGTATTCCCCGGATCCGGCCGCCCGTGGCAGGCTGGATCTGGTTCCCCAGCTTCCGCTTCCCGATCAGCCTCTGCTTCATTTTTATACGCTGCTGGACGGAACCGGAATCACCGGAATCTGGAAGCCGGACGCCGGCATGCGCAAGCAGCTGATCGGGGACTGGGCAGATTTTGGCGAACTCAATTTAAGTCACTCCGCTCCGGTGGTATGCCTTTTCAACGGATCGGACCAGAATGTGATAACCGTTTCCGTCAGCGAAGCGTCCAGAGATCTTCATCTGTCAGCCGGGGTGCACGAAGAAAACGGACAGATCAACCTTCATATTGTCATACACTTTTCCGAACCGGTATCTTCCGGACAGCTGAAGATCCGTTTTGACTTCCGCCCCCTGCCTTTTTACAAAGTCCTGCAGGATACCGCCGCCTGGTGGGATACCATCCTGCCGGATCCGCCCATGGAAGTTCCGGACTGCGCCCGTTTTCCCATGTATTCCACCTGGTATTCGTATCACCAGGAAATGAACGATGAGCTTCTCCTGGACGAATACAGGCAGGCCGCCAAAATGGGAATGAAGGCGGTTATCATAGACGACGGATGGCAGACCTCCGATAATAACCGGGGATATGGCTTCTGCGGGGACTGGCAGCCTGCCGCGGAAAAGTTCCCGGACTTTGCCCGCCACGTCCGCCACATTCACGATCTGGGTATGAAATGTATGATCTGGTACAGTGTTCCTTTCATGGGGGAATATTCCGCCATGTGGAATTCCTTTAAGGATATGCTTTTGCATTACGATCCTGTCCTGCATACCGGTATTCTGGATCCCAGATACCCGCAGGTGCGCAGTTATCTGATTTCCACTTATCAGCAGGCCGCCCGCAGCTGGGGGCTGGACGGTTTCAAACTGGATTTCATCGACAGCTTCCGCAGCTACCCGGATACGCCGTCTTACCAGGAAGCAATGGATTTCCATGAAATCCAGGACGCGGTCTACTGTCTGATGCTGGGAATCCACCGGACGCTAAAGGAGGAAAATCCGGATCTTCTGATCGAATTCCGGCAGAATTATATCGGCCCTCAGATGCGCCGTTTCGGCAATATTTTCCGCGTAGGCGACTGCCCCATGTCCGGCATAACAAACCGGGTGGCCATCACCGACCTGAAGCTCCTTGGCGGTTCCACCGCCGTACATTCCGACATGATTATGTGGCCGGAAAAAGAAACGGCGGAGAACGCCGCCGTCCAGCTGATCGACTGCATATTCTCCACCCTGCAGATTTCCGTGCGGCTGGCCGGGCTTTCCGAAAGGCAGAGAAAAACCCTGGAGCATTATCTGCGGTTTTCCATCGAGTATCGGGATGTGCTGCTCAACGGCGAATTCACAGCCCATAATCCGCTGGCCCAGTATCCCTTCCTTGACGCCCGCAAAAACGGGATCTGGATCGGCGCCGTCTATGACGGCCTGCGCATCGTGGAATTTCCGGAGGATTCTTCCCTCAGCGAATATTGGCTGCTGAACGGCACCACCCGGAACAGCCTGTACGCGTCTATTCCGGAAAATATCCGGGGACAGCTGACCGTATATGACTGCTGCGGAGAAACCATTCTCTGCCAGCCGGTTCCCGAAATATGCGGCGTCCGGAAGTTTGCCGTACCTTCCGGCGGTTCCCTGAAACTTACGGTGGAATGACCGTTTTCCCAGGTGTTGAACCGCAACGGTTACAGTGAAGCCGGAAGGCTGAACTGTTACCCGCAACGAATAATATAATGCCATTCAACGTTTACTTTCCCCCTCTCCGGTGGTATACTGAAAAGAACATAGCTGCGGCCGTTTTCAAAGACGGCCGCGTGTACTACGGACGGAGGGTATTTGCCATGAGAGCATTGGATTTGACGTTACTTACAGATCTGTATGAGCTGACCATGATGCAGGGATACTTCAAAAATCCCACGGATCAGGTGGTGGTCTTCGACGCCTTCTACAGGAAGAATCCCTGTGACGGAGGCTTCGCGGTCGCCGCGGGGCTGGAACAGGTCATAGAATATGTGCGGGATCTGCATTTTTCTCCTGACGATGTGGAGTATCTGCGGAGCCTGAATCTTTTCGGGGATGATTTTCTGGAGTATCTGCGGGGCTTTCATTTCACCGGAGACATTTACGCCATCCCGGAAGGGACAGTGGTGTTTCCCCGGGAGCCGCTGCTGAAGGTGGTGGCGCCTGTGATGGAAGCGCAGCTGGTGGAAACCGCCATCCTGAACATGATCAATCATCAGAGCCTGATCGCCACAAAAGCGGCGAGGGTGGTCTACGCTGCCAGAGGGGACGGCATCATGGAGTTTGGCCTTCGCCGGGCTCAGGGACCGGATGCGGGTATCTACGGGGCCCGGGCGGCGGTGATCGGCGGCTGTATCGGCACCTCCAACGTCCTGACGGGAAAAATGTTCGACGTTCCCGTGAAGGGCACCCACGCCCACAGCTGGATTATGAGTTTCCCGGATGAATATACTGCCTTCAAAACTTACGCCGAGCTTTATCCCAACGCCTGCATCCTTCTGGTGGATACTTACGACGTGCTGGATTCCGGCGTGCCCAACGCCATCCGGGTATTTAAAGAAATGAAAGAAAAGGATCCGGGATTTAAAAATTACGGCATCCGCATCGACAGCGGCGACCTGGCTTATCTGTCCAAAGAGGCCTACAAGATGCTGGACGCCGCCGGTTTCGGCGACGCGGTGATTTCCGCCTCCAGCGATCTGGACGAGTATCTCATCGATTCCCTGAAAGCCCAGGGCGCCAAAATCAACTCCTGGGGCGTGGGAACCAACCTGATCACCTCCAAGGACTGCCCGGCCTTCGGCGGCGTATACAAGCTGGCAGCCATCAAGGACCAGGAGGACGCGGAATTTATTCCCAAGATCAAGCTGTCGGAGAATTCCGAGAAGGTGACCAATCCCGGAAACAAAACCATCTTCCGGATCTACGACAAGGCCACCGGAAAGATCCGGGCGGATCTGATCTGTCTGGCGGACGAGACCTTTGACGAATCAAAGGATATGATTATCTTTGATCCCATCGAAACCTGGAAAAAGACGAAGATCAAAGGCGGCACCTATACGCTGCGGGAGCTGCTGGTTCCCATATTCCGCAAGGGCCTGTGCGTGTACGAATCCCCGTCCGTGATGGAGATGCAGGAAATCTGTAAAAAAGAGCAGGAGACCCTCTGGCCGGAGACCCGCCGTCTGGTGAATCCCCAGGAGGTATATGTGGATCTTTCCGACAAGCTGTACAAGATCAAAAGCGAACTGCTGGAAGAGATGAGCATGAAGGCGCTGCAGCTGAAATGATGCCGCGCGGCGGGCTTGCCGTTGTGCATAAAAGGGAAATCCGTATAGCGGGCTTTTCATTGTTCATGGCAACGGAAAGTTCACATAACATACTTTCTATTGTTTACAATTTCATAGAAAAAAAGTTTCAGGGTCCGGTGTCATTCGCAGGAATTACACCGGACCCTGTTTTCTGTTGTCTGTTGTCTGTTTTCCAGCAGACTCCCTTTCAGTCCTCCACCGGATAAATGCGGGATTCCACAATTTCCCCGTTCTCCCACCGGATATCCACGGCCCGGCCATTCTTGATCCGAAGCCCCCGCACGGATCCGTTTTTCCACTCTTTGGGGATGGCCGGCAGCAGCGTAACCTTCCCGTTCCGGTCCTGCGCCAGCATATTGGCGATGCCGGCCGCTCCTCCGAAGTTTCCGTCGATCTGGAAGGGCGGGCAGTCGTCCCACAGATTTGGATAGGTGGAGCGCTTCAGCATTACCTTCAGGTATTCGTAAGCCTTCTCCCCTTCGCCCAGAATGGCGTACAGATTGATGATCCATCCGCAGCTCCATCCTGTGTGGCCTCCTCCGTGGCGCAGGCGTATTTCCAGGGATTTTCTGGCAGGCGCCTTCCACTGGGGCATTTCCTCAAACAGCTCCGAGGGGAACAGGCCGTAAAGGTGGGACAGATGGCGGTGTCCCGGTTCCCTCTCCGGAAATTCCCGGCACCATTCCAGAAGCTGCCCCTGGGATCCGGTCTGATAGGGAAGCAGCGCCGGTTCCTTTTTGGCGATTTCATCCAGAAGCGCATCCGGAAGATTCAGGATTTCGCAGGTCTTCCGGAAATCCCTGAAAACTTCCCGGATCAGCGTCATGTCCATGGTGCCGCCGTAAGCGGTAAAGCAGGGACGGCCGTCCTCATCCAGAAAGCAGTTTTCCGGGGAGGTGGAGGGGCAGGTCACATAGTATCCCTCATGCTCCGTCAGCCAGTCCACCGCGAAAAGCACCGCCTTTCTCAGCACCGGATACGCCCGGTTCCGCAGAAATTCCTCATCGCCGGTATATTCATAGTACCGGAAGTATTCCTGACACATCCACAGCCCTGCCAGCGGGAAAAATGCGTAGCAGACGGTATCCTCCCCTGCCTTGGGCTCTCCCATGGCCTGTCCCACCGGATTGGTCACGCCCCAGAAATCCGTATTGTGGTTCACGCAGAAGCCCCGGCAGCCGAAGGTTTCCCCGGCGGTTTTCTCCCCATTGGGAATGATTCTCTCAATGAAGGAAAAATACGGCTCCAGACATTCGGAAAGGCCGCCGGAAAGAGCCGGCCAGTAATTCATTTCCACGTTGATGTTGGTGGTGTAGTTGCTGCTCCAGGGGGCCCGCAGCATCCAGTTCCAGATTCCCTGCAGGTTAGCAGGCATCCCCTGGCCCCGGGAGGAGCTGATGAGCAGA
>DSTMR04002__coassemble_1527_pt1 | contig 14152 bp, 15 predicted proteins | sample DSTMR04002__metabat2_low_PE_006 | metagenome-assembled genome bin DSTMR04002
AAGCTACCGGGTGGGGAAAATACAGCCGGTGGACATGTTTCCTTTTACAGGCCACACGGAAGTGGTGGTTCAGCTTTTGCGGAAGTCCGCGGCATCAGGACGGTGAGGAGAGATTATGCCAGCGAATATGAAAAAAATTATTGCCAGCACCAGATGATCCACGCCGGCCATTGCCTCGTTTCTGGAGGATATTTCCAGTATCCGTGAGGGGGAACATCACAGGAAAAACGGAGGAGAACGCCCTTGAATCTTTTATTTACACTGGACAAGAATTATTTCCCTCAGCTGCAGGTGCTGCTGACATCGCTGAAAATCAATAATCCCGGGGAGCATTTCTGTATCTGGCTGCTGCACAATAAGCTGCCGGAGGATATGCTTGAGACCCTGGAACGCTGGTGTGACGCCGGAGGCCACCAGTTTCATCCCATCCAGGTGGCCGATGAGGTGTTCCGGGGAGCTCCCGTAAGCAGCCGGTATCCGGCGGAAATGTACTACCGGCTGCTGGCTCCCCATCTGCTGCCCGGGCAGGTGGACCGGGTTCTGTATCTGGATCCGGATATTCTGGTAATCAATCCCATCCGCTCGCTCTGGGATACGGATCTGGGCGATCACCTGTTTGCGGCCGCCGCCCACACAGGGATGACGGAGTTCGCCAACGGCGTCAACAGGATCCGGCTGGGAGTGGACCACGATTACTATAATTCCGGTGTTCTGCTGATGAATCTGGAGAAGGGAAGAGAGGAAATACATCCGGAGGAATTGTTTGCCTATGTGAAGGGACACCGGAAAGAGCTGGTGCTGCCGGACCAGGATCTGCTGAACGCCATGTTCGGGGAACGGATCCGCCCGCTGGACGATGCCATCTGGAACTATGACGCCCGGAATTTCAACAACTATATGGTGCGCAGCTCTGCCCAGTATAACCTGAAATGGGTGATGGAGCATACGGCGATTCTTCATTTCTGCGGGAAACCGAAGCCCTGGAAGCCCGGCTATCTCTACCGCTTCGGCATGCTTTATCTCCACTATGAGCAGCTGGCCCGGCGCTCCTGGGGTGCGCTGTCCGGCCAGGAGGCGGAAGAGGCGCTGTTGTAAAAAGGCACAAAATATACTATGATAAGGCTGCGGCAGGTTCCAAACCACGGAGGGCAGGCGGGACAGTGGCCTGCGGACCGTATTTGAGGAGGAAATAGTATGAAACACCTTTATATCATTGGCGGAACCATGGGTGTGGGGAAAACCACGGTCTGCCGGATTCTGAAGGAAAAGCTGGAGGGCAGCGTATTTCTGGACGGGGACTGGTGTTGGGATATGCACCCCTTTCAGGTGACAGAGGAGACCAAACGGATGGTGCAGGAGAACATTGTGTTTCTTCTGAATAATTTTCTGTCCTGCACAGCTTATGACCATGTGATTTTCTGCTGGGTTCTGCATCAGCAGAATATCATCGACGATCTGCTGGCCCGGCTGCGGACGGACAACTGCGAGGTGTACTTAATTTCCCTGGTATGTATGCCCGGGGAACTTGCGCGCAGGATACAAAAGGACGTGGAGGCAGGGATACGGGGAGAGGACGCGGCCGGGCGCAGCCTGAGCCGGCTTGCGCTGTATGATTTGCTTTCCACCCTGAAGCTGGATGTGACGGAGCTTACCCCGGAGGAAACCGCCGGACAGATTCTGCGGCTAACCGGCTCCCGGTGAACGAAAAACGACGGATTTCCCGGAAATTGTTTTCTGTGAGAAATCCGTCGTTTTTCGTTACTGGTAAATTCCGTTTACGGTTACGGCAAATACCGCGTCCTTTCCTGCCAGATCCTGGCTGCCGTAATCATCCGGGAAGGTAACTTCCACCTGAACTTCGTCGCCCGGATGCGCGCCGATTAACTGATCTTCAAAATCATCGATGTAGGAACCGGATCCGATGACCAGATCCGTGCCGGTGCCGTTGGTGCTTCCGCCATCAAATTCCACGCCGTCCACGGTTCCCACATAGTCGATGTTCACCGTGTCACCGTCGGCAACGGTGAGGGAGGTGTCTGTGGAGAGTTCCCCGGTGTTTTCCTGACTGTCCGAAGTGTCATCTGCGGTGCCTTCGGAGGTATCTTCCGAGGTGTCATCCGCGGCATCGTTTGCGGTATCCTCCGTGGTGTCTCCCGAGGTGTCCCCGGAGGTGTCTTCCGTGGTGTCTCCGGAGGTATCTTCCGTGGAGGCCTCCTGGGAAGTCTCCTCCTCCGCGGAACCTTCCTTTCTGTACTCCCTGCCTTTACATAGTTTGCGATTTCTCTCTACTATAAAGGAAAAATGTGTAAGAATTGTGACCGGAAAAAGGATTTTTTTTGGTTGACGGACATGGGTGTGTATGCTACATTCGAGAATAAGAGAAGGCGGCGCCATACCCTCTGACCGGACGAAGGAGGGCGGGGCACTGCGGAAAGTGTTGGGAAGATCGGGGACGGCCGGCCGGCTGTCCGGCAAAAGGAGGAAGAGGATGAAGGTATTGAATATGGGATCTCTGAATCTGGATTATGTGTATCAGGTGGATCACATTCTAACGGGAGGAGAGACGCTGGCGTCCGGCGGTATGGAAGTGTTTCCGGGAGGAAAGGGACTGAATCAGTCCATCGCCCTGGCAAAGGCCGGGGTTCCGGTGTATCATGCGGGCCTGATCGGCGAGGAGGGACAGATGCTGCTGGATATCTGCGGCGGCAGCGGGGTGGATACCCGTTATATCCGCCGGATTCCGGGGAACAGCGGACACACCATCATTCAGGTGGACCGGCAGGCACAGAACTGTATTCTCCTGTACGGAGGCAGCAACCGGGCCTTCACCAGAGAATATATAGACGAGGTATTGGAAGGCTTTGAGGCGGGGGATGTGCTGTTGCTTCAAAATGAGATCAATCTGGTGGACTATGCGGTGGAGAAGGGCTGGGAAAGGGGCATGAAGGTGGTGCTGAATCCTTCGCCCATGGATGATAAGCTGGATGCGGTGGATATGAAAAAGGTATCCCTGTTTCTTCTCAATGAGGTGGAAGGCGCCCAGATCGCGGGGACGGAGGATCCGGACAGGATTCTGGAACAGATGGCGGAAAAATTCCCGAATGCGGAGGTGGTGCTGACACTGGGAAGCCGGGGGTCCGTATACCAGGGCGGCGGCCGGCAGGTGCGCCAGAAGGCTTACCGGGTTCAGGCTGTGGATACCACTGCGGCGGGAGACACCTTTACCGGATATTTTATCGCGGGGATGCTGCAGGGGATGGAGGTATCCCGGATTCTGGACATGGCTTCCCGGGCTTCCGCCCTGGCGGTATCCAGAAAAGGAGCGGCCCCCTCGATCCCCCGGATGGAAGAGGTGCTGGCGGCACGGCTGTAGGTGGGGGAAGCGGGGGTATGTATGGAGGAATTGTTGGCATCTGTGGAAAACGGCTGGTATCCGGAAGGAGGATCTGCAGCATATATTAAATAAAAAGATGCGGGAGGTTTTCCATGGATCTGACCAATTATGTCAAACCGGAGCTGATTGTGGTGGCTGCGGTGCTGTGTATTCTGGGGACAGCGGTGAAAAAAACGGGAGTGATCAGCTGCCGCTATGTGCCACTTCTCAATGGGGCGGCGGGCATTGCCATCTGCGCCCTGTACGTGTTCGCTACCACGGAATTATCCGGAGCCGCGGACATCGCCATGGCAGTCTTTACCTCCGTAACCCAGGGAATCCTGGTGACCGGACTGGCCACCGTTGTCTGCCGTGTGACCGGGAAAGATAAGAACGGGACAGATGGGGATAACAGGAAACAGGAGAAGGAGGAGAAGCAGACGGCGGATGATACGCAGCACTCCGCTGTGCCGGAGAATACGAAAGAACAGCAGGATAAGTAGCAGGTTCAAGGGATTGAATCATGAGAGAGAAGCAGCTAAAAATGAGGAAACCGCAGAAAAAGCCGTCTTTCCCGCTGTGATTGGCCATTTGTAAATAAGCAAAGCTTCGCATCAGGCAAGAATAACGACGAGCAGTTAACACCAGGCAGGATAGCACGAAAAAACCGTCTTGACAACCTCTCCCGCTTCTGTATATAATGAACAGGAATTCGAAACAATTCAAGTTTTTACAGGAAAGAAGGGAAGTTTTTGTTAACTGTGCAGGTAGTAAAATAGCAACTGAATAGTTGGAAAGGCGAAGAATCCCCAAGGGATACTGCGTCCTTTTATCGGCGTGTGCGCCGGTATTTTACTGCTGAATGTACAGACTCTTCATAGATAGATTTCCGATCGGAACAGATCCCGGGAAGTTATGAAAGCATGGCTGTTTTGGCTGTGCTTTTTCTTTTTACATTATACACTGAAAAGATCGCAGTGCGTATTTTTTCAATGTTTCCGGGCAAATGGTATCCGCCATCGAAAGAGCATCCGAAACCGCAGAAGAATACTGCCCCACCCGCAGCCTTCTGCGGTTTTTTGCGCGAAGGCACAAGGCGAACGAGGGCGCTTGCGCACTCACTCGCCGCCGCCCGCGAGCCGTCAGGCGTGCGCGAAGGCACAAGGCGCCACACGCTTCTGAAAATGAAAAGCGAGGTTTACAAAAAAATGAGAGACATGGAAAAAATTCTGGAAATGGATAAGATCAAGGCCATACTGAAAGAAATGGCCTGTACGAAAAAGGCAAAAGAGGAAATCGATACGATGAAGCCCCTCCTGTCGGCCAGAAAGGTGAAAGCGGCCCTGCGGGACACCACCCAGGCCCGTCAGCTGATGGAACATCTGGGAAATCCGCCGCTGACTTCTTTTGCCAACATGGAGGAGTATCTGGCCTGCGCCCGGCAGGGCGGGTGCCTGATGCCGGAGCAGCTGGAGGAGGTGGCCCAGACACTGGCCGCCGTTTCCCGGCTGAAAGGCTATCTGAACAAAGGAAAAACCTGGCAGATCGGCCTGTCCTGGTATGAGGAAAATCTGAATCCCATGGATGCGGTGCGGGAAGAAATTTCCCGGATGATCCGGGGCGGCCGGGTGGACGACTATGCCACCGGCTGGCTGCGGGATATCCGCAGAGAAATCGCCGGTCTGGAAATCAAAATCCGGGAAAAGGCAGACTCTCTGGTAAAGGTATACCGGGAAATTCTGACGGATCAGTTTTCCACCATCCGCAGCGGCAGAATCTGTCTGCCGGTGAAAAAACAGTTCCGCTCCCGCATCCCAGGCAGTCTGGTGGACCGTTCCTCCACCGGCAGTACCTGCTTTATCGAGCCTGCGTCCCTGACAAAGCTGCAGACAGAGCTGGACGGCTGGCGGCTGGAAGAAGAAAATGAAGAGCGTACCATTCTCTACACACTCACAGGCATGCTGGCGGACGCGGAGGAAATTTTCCGGGAAAATCAGCGGACCTTTGAGCGGCTGGATTTCCTGTTTGCCAAAGGAAAACTGTCCATACAGATGCAGGCTGCGGAACCGGAGATCCTTTCGGAGAGAGAAATCCATCTGGAACAGGGGAGGCATCCGCTGATGGACCGGGAAACCTGTGTGCCGCTGGATTTCTCTGTGGGAGGCGGCTTTCGGGGGGTGGTAATAACCGGACCCAACACCGGAGGAAAGACGGTGGCCATCAAGACGGTGGGCCTGAATTGCCTGATGGCCCAGTGCGGCCTTCACGTCACCTGCAAAAGGGCCAGACTCTGCCTCAACAATCAGATTCTCTGCGACATCGGCGACGGCCAGAACATTGAGGAAAATCTGTCCACCTTCTCCGCCCACATCACCAATGTGCTGGATATCCTGGCCAGATCCGGGCCGGAAAGCCTGGTGATCATGGACGAACTGGGCTCCGGAACAGACCCTACGGAGGGCATGGGAATCGCGGTGGCCATTTTGGAAGAACTGCGCAAATGTGGCTGTATTTTCCTGGTTACCACCCATTATCCGGAGGTGAAAAATTACGCCGAGGAGGCCGAAGGTCTGCAGAATGCCCGGATGGCTTTTGACCGGGAAAGCCTGAAACCCCTGTACCGGCTGGAAATCGGAAAAGCGGGAGAAAGCTGCGCCCTGTACATTGCCAAAAAACTGGGGATGCCTGCTGCAATGCTGCGCCGGGCGTCACTGGCAGCCTATGGACAGGAGACAGAAGATATCGCCAAAGACGCCGTATCGGAAACCATCCGCAAAGCGCCGGCCGCCCGTCTGGAGCGGGAGCCGGGCAGAAAACAGCAGGAACGGGCAGAAAAATTCCAGGTGGGTGACAGCGTCATGGTGCTGCCGGAAAAGAAAATCGGCATCGTCTGCCGCAAAAGCGATGACCGGGGAATGTTGCGGGTACAGATGCCCTGGGGAAAAATCCAGGTAAGCCACAAACGGCTGCGGCTACAGGTGGCAGCAGACCGGCTGTATCCGGAGGATTATGATTTCTCTATTATCTTTGACACGGTAGCCAACCGGAAACTGCGCCACCAGATGGAAAAGAAACATGTGGAAGGCGCGGAGATTGTGTTGGAAAAATAAGACCTTCCTGTGCCTGATGCGTCCGCTGTTCCGCGTAAATATCCTGTTAAAATCAGGTATAAAATCGTATTACTATATGGAACAGCAGAAGAAAGTGTACTAAAATAGGGAGGATGGTACGGATATATGGCCGGTATCCGTGATATCTTAAAATCCATATGGCCGATAGTTAAAAGAAAGGGTAAAAAAATGAGCGATAAAAAAGGAAAGGACGTTTCAGGCAAAACCGGCAGGCACCTTCTGATACAACTGTTTCTGTCCACGCTGACACTCAGCGCGTTCACGTTCGGAGGCGGTTATGTGATTGTGACTTTGATGAAGAAGAAATTTGTTGACGAATATCACTGGATCGATGAGGAGGAAATGCTGGATCTGGTGGCCATTGCCCAGTCGGCGCCGGGGGCCATTGCGGTGAACGGGGCGATTGTAGTAGGATTTAAGCTGGCTGGCATCGCCGGGCTTCTGGTGTCGGTGCTGGCCACGGTGCTGCCGCCGTTTGTGATTTTGTCGGTGATTTCGCTGTTCTATGAGGCTTTTGCCTCCAATGAGATCGTGGCGCTGGCCCTGGCGGGAATGCAGGCGGGCGTGGGAGCGGTGATCGCCTCCGTGGTTTATGACATGGGAAGCGGCGTGGTGAAATCCGGGGACTGGCTGGGAATTGTTCTTATGGCAGTGGTGTTTGTGCTGAACTATTTCCTGAATGTGAATGTGATGCTTCTGATTATTGCCTGCGGGCTTCTGGGGGTTGTGCGGACACTGCTGGGATCCCGGAAGGGGGAAGGAGGAGAGGCCTCATGATGATCTATCTGGAATTGTTTCTCAGCTTTCTGCAGATCGGCGCTTTCAGCTTCGGAGGCGGATACGCGGCCATGCCGCTGATTCAGCATCAGGTGGTGGAGCTGCATGGATGGCTGTCTCTGGGGGAATTTACGGATCTGGTGACCATTTCTCAGATGACGCCCGGACCCATTGCCATCAACTCCGCCACCTTCGTGGGCACAAAAATCGCCGGAGTGGGCGGCGCGGTGGTGGCTACTCTGGGCTGTATTCTGCCCTCCTGTATTCTGGTGACGTTGATTGCATGGGTGTATCTGAAATACCGTTCCATGCGTCTTCTGCAGGGAGTATTGAAAACGCTGCGCCCGGCGGTGGTGGCTATGATTGCGGCAGCGGGCATGCTGATTATTGTGTCGGCATTTTTCGGGGAAGGAAATCCGGTTTCACTGAATACCTTTCATGCGGCAGAGGCGGTGATTTTCGCAGGGGCCCTGGTGCTTCTCAGATGGAAGAAAATGAACCCCATTCTGGTGATGGTCCTGTGCGGAGTGGCCCAGGTGGCGGTGGGGCTGGCGGGAAAACTGGTAGGGTGAACTGTAACGGGGTGAATTCCAACACGGTTAAACACATCTTGAGTAATTTATGGAGAACATGATATAATGGATGAAAGCGAGCCGGAGAACGGTAAATCATAACAGGAGATACAAAATGGAACAGACGACTGCGGTTATGAAAAGTATTGCACGGATACACAGCGATTTTCCAGCCAAATTTGGCATCCCGCGGCAGAGCGGGCTGGTGGAAGAGCTGCAGGCACTGGTGGTGATGGAGCCGGAGTTCCGGGTGGCGGAGGCATTTCGGGGGCTGGAGGGATTTTCCCATATCTGGCTGATCTGGCAGTTTTCCGGCGCTCTGCGGAACACCTGGTCGCCCACGGTGCGTCCGCCCAGGCTTGGCGGCAATCAGAGAGTAGGGGTTTTTGCCAGCCGTTCGCCTTTCCGTCCCAACAGCATGGGACTGTCCTGTGTGCGGCTTCTGGGGGTGGAATACCGGGAAGATCTGGGTCCGGTGCTTCGGGTCGCCGGGGCGGATCTGATGGATGGAACCCCCATTTTTGATATCAAGCCTTATGTTCCCCTGGCGGACTGCCGGCCGGAGGCAGTGGGGGGATTTTCCGACCGGTTCGGTTCTTACCATCTCCGGGTGGAGATGGAGGAACGATGGAAGGAAAAGGTACCACCGGAAAAACTGGATGCCCTTCTGGGAGTGCTGGGGCAGGATCCCAGGCCTTCTTACCAGAAAGATCCGGAACGGGTATACGGCATGGAATTTGCCGGGATGGAAATCAAATTTCGGGTAAACGAGGATGTGCTGACAGTCTGCGGGGTGGAAATGACCGGAGAGAACCAGTCACACAGGTGATTGTGGGAATAAATAAAAGTTGGAATCGGAGGAGTGACAGTATGCAGAATTATTCAGGAGAAAAGGATCTTCAGTACCATTTACAGATCCGTCCGGGGGATGTGGGCAGATATGTGATTCTGCCGGGCGACCCAAAACGAAGTGAGAAAATTGCCGCCCATTTTGAAAATCCGCGGCTGGTTGCGGATAATCGGGAATTCGTCACCTACACGGGAACGCTGGACGGGGAGAAGGTCAGCGTCACCTCCACGGGCATCGGAGGCCCTTCCGCCTCCATCGCCATGGAAGAGCTGGCCCGCTGCGGCGCGGATACCTTTCTGCGGGTGGGAACCTGCGGCGGTATTGACATGGATGTGAAAGGCGGGGACATTGTCATCGCCACCGGTGCCGTCCGGATGGAGGGATGCAGCCGGGAATACGCGCCCATCGAGTATCCGGCGGTGGCTGACCTGGATGTGGTCTGCGCCATGCGGGACGCGGCCCGCAGGCTGGGCTATACGTATCACACCGGCGTGGTGCAGTGCAAGGACGCCTTTTACGGCCAGCATGAGCCGGAGAAAATGCCGGTGAGCTATGAACTGCTGAACAAATGGGAGGCCTGGAAGCGGCTGGGCTGCAAGGCATCGGAAATGGAATCGGCGGCCCTGTTCATTGTGGCCAGCCATCTGAAAGTGCGGTGCGGATCGGATTTCCTGGTGGTGGGAAACCAGGAGCGGAACGCTGCAGGCCTGGACAATCCCATTGTCCACGACACGGAAGCGGCCATCACGGTGGCGGTGGAGGCCATCCGGCAGCTGATCCGGCAGGACCGGGGACAGTGAGCCGGCAGGAAAGAGGTGTTTGAGACTTTGAAACGTTACAGACGGATTTTTGTGATTGTGCTGGATTCCCTGGGTATCGGCGGCGCGGCGGATGCCGGGGATTACGGGGATCTGGGAGCGGATACCCTGGGACATATCGCCCAGCGGGTACCCCTTGCCATCCCGAATCTTAAGAAGCTGGGACTGGGGAACCTGCATCCGGCCCCGGGGCTTGAGGCCCAGGCGCGTCCGCTGGCAAAATATATGGCCTTGCGGGAGCAGAGCGCCGGAAAGGATACCATGACCGGCCACTGGGAGATGATGGGGCTTCACATCACGAAGCCTTTCAAGACCTTTTCGGAGCATGGATTTCCCCCGGAGCTGATTGAGGAGCTGTCCCGCAGGTGCGGCCGGAAAATCATCGGCAACAAAAGCGCCAGCGGCACGGAGATTCTGGATGAGCTGGGGGAGGAAGAGATTCAGAAGGGCCATCTGATCGTGTATACCTCCGCGGACTCTGTGCTGCAGATCTGCGGCAACGAGGAGACCATGGGCCTGGAGAACCTGTATCGCTACTGCGAGATCGCCCGAGAACTGACCATGAAGGATGAGTGGAAGGTGGGACGGGTGATTGCCCGGCCCTATGTGGGAAAAAAGAAGGGGGAATTTGTCCGGACAGCCAACCGGCACGATTACGCCCTGAAGCCCTACGGAAGGACGGCCCTGGACGCCCTGAAAGACGCGGGATACGCGGTGATTTCCGTGGGAAAAATCTACGACATTTTCGACGGTCAGGGGCTGACGGAATCCAACAAATCCAAGTCCTCCGTGCACGGGATGGAGCAGACCATCGCCATTGCCGGGAGGGAATTTACGGGGCTGTGTTTCACCAACCTGGTGGATTTCGACGCCCTGTGGGGCCACCGGAGAAATCCGGAGGGCTACGCGGCGGAGCTGGAGCGTTTTGATGAGAAGCTGGGGCAGCTGATGCCGCTGCTGGGTGAGGAGGATCTTCTGATCCTCACGGCGGATCACGGGAACGATCCCACCTGGAAGGGGACGGACCACACCCGGGAGAATGTGCCGTTTCTTGCCTGGTCGCCGTCCATGAAGGAGGGCCAAAATCTGGGAGAGGCCGATACCTTCGCGGTGGTGGGAGCCACGGTGGCGGACAATTTTGAGGTGGAGATGCCGGATGGAACCATCGGCAGATCGGTTCTTGACCGGCTGAGATAAAAAATGTCCCTGCGGGGATACCTTTATGGCCATTCGGTCAATAAATAATAATAAAACGAAAGGAAAACGCTGTATGACAAAAGAGGAGATACTGGCAAAAGTGGATCACACGTTGCTGAAGCAGACGGCCACCTGGGAGGAGATTCAGAAGCTCTGCGATGAGGCTGCTGCTTACCATACCGCGTCTGTATGTATCCCGCCCTGCTATGTGGCAAGGGCGGCGGAATATCTTCAGAAAAGAACGGCTGTCTGTACGGTGATCGGATTCCCCAACGGAAATACCACCACCGGCAGCAAAGCGGCGGAGGCCCGGGAAGCGGTAGCGGACGGGGCGGATGAGCTGGATATGGTCATTAATCTGGGCATGGTGAAAGAGCAGGCTTGGGATTGTGTGCTGGAGGAGATCCGAACGGTGCGGGATGCCTGTCCGGATCAGGTGCTGAAAGTGATCATCGAGACCTGTCTGCTGACCCGGGAAGAGAAGGTGCGGATGTGTGATGTGGTGAACCGGTCCGGTGCGGATTTTATCAAGACTTCTACCGGATTTTCCACAGGGGGCGCAACCTTTGAGGATGTGGAACTTCTGCGGAAGTATTCGGATCCGGGGGTGAAGGTAAAAGCGGCGGGCGGAATCGCCTCGGTGAAGGACGCGGAGACATTCATCAGCCTTGGGGCGGACCGTCTGGGAACCAGCAGGCTGATCCGGCTGCTGGCTTAGGATAACAGGGGGGTGAAACGGTCCATGAAATTTACGCTGAGAGACGATGGAAAACGGCTGTTTCTGGTCTGTCTGGGAGCACTGATTTTTTCCTTCAATATGAAAAGTTTTGTGCGGGCGGGAAACCTGCTGCCGGGCGGAATCGCCGGAATCACAGTACTGATTCAGCAGATCGGTAACGAATATTTCCATGTATCCATTCCCTATTCGGTGGGGAATCTTCTGCTGAATTCCATTCCCATTTTTATCGGAATCCGTTTTGTGGGAAAGAAATTTACGCTGTACAGTTGTCTGATGATTGTGGTATCCAGTATTCTTACCGATGTTCTCCCTGTGCAGCCCATTACTTATGATGAGCTGCTGGTGGCGGTTTTCGGCGGATTGATCAACGGATTTGCCATCGGCCTGTGTCTGATGGGGAAAGCCAGCAGCGGAGGACTGGATATTGTGGCGGTTTATCTGTCCCGAAGATGGAATATTGATGCCTGGAATTATACCCTGATGCTGAATGCGGTGATTCTGGCGACGGCGGGATTGATTTTTGGCTGGGACCGGGCACTGTATTCCATTATTTTTCAGTTTACCAGTACTCAGGTGGTTCACGCCATGTATCAGAAACACCGGCAGCATACGCTGCTGATTATCACCAACCATTCCCGGGAGGTATACACCACTATTTCCCAGTGTACCAGCCATGGTGCCACGGTGTTCCGGGGCATCGGCAGCTATGACGGACAGGAGAGGGATATGGTTTACTCGGTGGTATCCAGCGACGAGGTGAAAATGGTGCTGAAAAATGTCAGGGAAGTGGATCCCGCGGCATTTATCAACACGCTGCGCACCGATTATATGACAGGAAGATTTATACAGAAAAAGGAAGACTGACAAATGGAACAGAATGTGAATCTCCTGGAGGGCTCCATCGTAAAAGGGCTTTCCAGGCTGGCATTTCCCATCATGGGAACTTCCCTGATTCAGATGGCTTACAATCTGACGGATATGATCTGGATCGGACGGGTCAGCAGCAACGCGGTGGCAGCCGTGGGCGCCGCCGGTATGTATCTGTGGCTGGCCAACGGGATTGCCACAGTGCCCAGGATGGGCGGGCAGGTGAAAGCCGCCCACGCGCTGGGCGCGGGGGAGACGGAGCAGGCGGCCGGATACGGCAAGGCGGCCATTCATATGGGGCTGATTATGATTGCGGTCTGCACGGTACTCTGTCTTGTATTCAATGGGCCGCTGATCGGATTTTTTAAGCTCAATCACAGGAGTGTGGTCCAGGATGCCAGAGCTTATCTGGTAATTGTGGGGGCAGGACTTATTTTCTCCTTTATGAACCAGGTTTTGACCGGCCTTTTTACGGCCATGGGAAACAGTATTGTTACTTTCCGCTCCACGGTGGTGGGGCTTGCGGCCAATATCGTGCTGGATCCGGTATTTATCTTCGGAACCGGCCCCGTGCCGAAGCTGGGGGTGGCGGGAGCGGCCATCGCCACAGTGCTGGCCCAGGCCATCGTGTTCGGCATGTTTCTTTTGGCGGCCAGGAAGGATACGGTGTTGTTTGGAAATATCCGGCTCAGGTCGCCCAGCCAGAGGGAGGACTGGGCGCAGATCGCAAGGATCGGAGTCCCTGTGGCGGCCCAGAGTATTGTATTTTCCAGCCTTTCCATGGTGATTGCCAGAATCATTGCCGGATGGGGAGACGCGGCGGTGGCGGTTCAGAAGGTGGGCAGCCAGATCGAGTCCATCTCCTGGATGACCGCCGACGGATTTTCCACGGCGGTGAACGCTTTTGTGGCGCAGAATCACGGCGCCGGAAAAAAGGAAAGGATCCGGAAGGGCTATGGAACCGCCATGGGGCTGATGGCGGGCTGGGGATTGTTTACCTCCCTGGTGCTGATTGTATTTCCGGGAGTGATTTTCCGAATCTTTATTGAGGAACCGGCAGTTCTTCCCATGGGAGTCTCCTACCTGAGAATCCTGGGAGTCTCCCAGCTGTTTATGTGCATGGAAATCACCACGGCGGGGGCTTTCCAGGGGCTGGGGCGGCCTATACCGCCGACCGTGGTTGGAATTGTGGGAAATGCCTCCCGGATTCCCATGGCGCTGATTCTTTCCGGTACACTGCTGGGACTTGACGGAATCTGGTGGAGTATCAGTATTTCCAGTATTGTGAAGGGAATTCTTGTGCCTGTCTGGTTTCTGTTTGTACTGAGGGCATTTATGAAAAGGGACATCAAAACAATCTGAACAGAGGAGTAAATGACCATGAAAAATGAATTGCTGCATATAGGACCCTTTACCATTTACGGTTATGGACTGATGATTGCCATCGGCGTCATTTCTGCGTATTTTACCGCGGAATACCGGGCGAAGAAACAGGGACTGGATCCGGACCGGGTGTTCGGGCTGGTGGTCTGCGCCGTCCTGGGCGGATTTCTGGGAGCGAAACTTTTGTATTTTATTACCGAGCTGCCGGCGATTATAAAGAACCCCTCCCTTCTTCTGGATCTTTCCAACGGTTTTGTGGTGTATGGAGGAATTATCGGAGGCATTTTCTGCTGTCTGGTTTACTGCCGGAAAAAGGGGATGGTGTTTCTGAAATATTTTGACCTGGTGATGCCTTCGGTGGCTCTGGCGCAGGGGTTTGGCCGCATTGGCTGTTTCCTGGCAGGCTGCTGCTATGGAGAAGAGACGGACAGCCCCATCGGAATCG
>DSTMR04002__coassemble_1596_pt1 | contig 13582 bp, 14 predicted proteins | sample DSTMR04002__metabat2_low_PE_006 | metagenome-assembled genome bin DSTMR04002
GACGCCGGGCCCAAAATCCCGCGGTGCGGCTGGCGCTGGGGGCCTACGAGCTGTACGGCGTGACCGGATGGCTGGGAGACGTGCTTTCCTATTCCCGGCTGCTGGCGTTGGGGCTGGCCACGGGGGTTATCGCCTCGGTGATCAATCAGATGGGCGTGATGCTGGGGCCGGTGGGATTTTTTGTGGTATTTCTGGCGGGTCATCTACTGAATCTGGCCATCAATCTTCTGGGGGCTTATGTGCATACATGCCGGCTGCAGTATGTGGAATTTTTCGGGAAATTTTATGAAGGCGGCGGGAGGCCTTTCGCGCCTTTTGCCCAGGAAACAAAATATGTGGAGATCAAGGAGGAAATGGGATTATGAACGGTATCGTGTGGGCTTTGCTGGGAGCCGCCACGGCGGCGGTGCTGGCGGGCTGCGGATCTGCCTACGGCGTGGGTGTGGCAGGCCAGGCGGCGGCCGGGGTGGTGACGGAGGAGCCGGAGAAATTCGCGAAGGTGCTGGTGATTCAGCTTTTGCCGGGAACCCAGGGAATTTACGGTCTGCTGATTGCTTTTATCACCCTTTCCCGGGTGGGGCTTCTGGGCGGCGGCCCGGCAGACCTGCCGCTGGGAACCGGACTGCTGCTGTTTGCGGCCTGCCTTCCCATGGGAATTGTGGGACTGGTTTCCGCCATTTATCAGGGGCGGACGGCGGTGGCTTCCATAGGCATTGTGGCCAGGAAGCCGGAGCAGTTTGCCAAAGCCATGCTGTTTCCTGCAATGGTGGAAACATATGCCATTCTGGCGCTTCTGGTATCTTTTCTGGCAGTCAGCTCTATTCCGGTGTAGGCGCGGGGGAAGGAGACGGCAATGGCAGGGATGGAGAACTTGACGGGGCGGATTCTCGGGGAAGCAGAGGAAGCCGCCGACAGATGCAGAAAGCAGGCCCGGCAGGAGGCGGAGCGGATCCGGCAGGAGGGACAGAGAAAAGCCGTGCGGGCCGCCAGGGAGATCCGGCGGCGTCTGGAGGCGGAGCGGGGCAGACAGAGAAGGCAGAACCGGGAGGATTGTGAGGGGCAGAGGAGGCTGCGGCTTCTGACGGCGCGGCAGCAAATTCTGGAGGAAATGGAGGAAGCGGCCAAAACGGCGTTTCTGCAGGCCGGGGACCGGCAGTATTTTGCGGTGATGGAACGGCTTCTGGAGGCTGAGGCCGGGCCGGGGGACGGTATTTTGTGTCTGGCGGAGACGGATCTGGCCAGGATGCCTGAGGAATTTCCCGGGAGAGTGGCGCAGATCGTCCGGGAAAAAGGGGGAACATTGACGATCCGGGGAGAGAAGGCGCTGCCGGCGGAGGGATTTGTGCTGATCTATGGGAAGGTAGAGATCAACTGTACCTGGAGCGCGCTGGCCCGGGAGCGGCGGGATCAGATGCGGGACGTGGCGGCCCGGCTTTTGTGGGAGGATATCTATGAATGAAAACAGATATGTCTATGTGTCCGCCAGAATCCGCGTCCTGGAGGGACGGCTGCTGTCGGAGGAGGATTTCGGGCAGCTGGAAGCAGCTTCTTTCCGGCAGTGTCTCCGGCTGCTGGCCGGCCGGGGATGGGAGCCGGGACGGGATGGGACGGATGTGGAAGGAATGTTTGGGCGGGAGAGGGAGAAGGTCCGGAGAGTGTTCCAAAGCCTGGGAGAAGTGCGGGAGGATTTCCGGATTCTGCGGATTCCGGGAGAGTTTCAGAGGGCCAAGGCGGCAGTGAAAGAGGATTTTTGCGGGATGAAACCGCCGCAAGGGGAGCAAAAGGACAGAGTCTGGCCGGAGGATCCCTTTATGACGGAACGAGTCTGGTGGAGACGGGAATTTCCGGCGGCGGTGAGAAGTCAGGCATATGACCGGCTGCCGCGGGGAATGGGGGAGGCGGTGCGGCAGGCCCGCAGGAGTCTTTGGGAGCAGAGGGACGGGCAACTGTGCGAGATCATTCTTGACCGGGCGGCGCTGGAGGAAATCCGGCGGGAGGGAAACCGTTCCCATATTCCCGCGGTGCGGCATTATGCACGGATGAGGGTGGAGAACGCGGATATTCAGATTGCGCTGCGGGGCATGGCGGCGGGGTGGAAGCTGGAACGGTTCCGTCAGGCGCTGGCTGCGGCGGGGGAACTGGATCCGGAGCGGATGGCCCGGGCCGCGGCGGCAGGGAGCCGGGCGCTGGAGACTTATCTGGAAAATGTGGGATTCGGGAAGGCGGCGGAGGCTTTTGGGAAATCCGGTGCCGGTCTGGAGCGATGGCAGCGGGAGCGGGAGCGGCGGCTGATCGGGCAGGCCCGGCGGGACGTTTTTTCCGGAGGGCTGATTCTGGCGTATTTTCTGCAGCGGAGACGGGAGATCCGCCTGGTGCGGGAAATGCTTGTTGAAAAAAGAGGGGAAGGGTCGGAAGGCGGAGAAAGGATGCGGGCGTAATGTTGTATAAGGTGGCAGTGATGGGAGACTATGACAGCATCTGCGGATTCGCGGCGGTGGGAATCCGGATATTTCCGGTGGAGGAGAAGCGGGAGGCCGGACGGCTGCTGGAGAGGCTTTCCCGGGAAGATTACGGGGTGATTTTCATGACGGAGGCATTGGGAGAAATGCTTTCGGAAAGGCTGGAGGATCTTCGGGAGCGGCCGCTCCCCGTGGTGGTCCTGATTCCGGGATTGTCGGGGGATACCGGCCGGGGAATGGAAGAGGCGCGGCGGCTGACGAGGCAGGCTGTGGGGGCGGATATTTTGGGAGAGGCGTAGGGTCCCTTTATGGCCATACGGACAAAACAGAGGAAAGGATGTATGATGGAATGGGTACCGGGATGGTGAAGAAGGTGGCAGGGCCGCTGGTGGTGGCCGAAGGAATGGGAGAGGCGAAGATGTTTGATGTGGTCCGGGTGAGCCGCCGGAGGCTTACCGGGGAGATTATCGAGATGCGGGGTGACAGGGCTTCCATACAGGTGTATGAGGAGACGGCGGGGCTTGTGCCGGGGGAGCCGGTGGAGTCCACGGGGGAACCGCTGTCGGTGGAGCTGGGGCCGGGGCTGATGGGAGAGATTTACGATGGGATTCAGCGGCCCCTGGAAAAGCTACGGGCCAGATCGGGAGATAATCTGCAGCGGGGTGTGGCGGTTCCGGCGCTGGACCGGCAGAAGCAGTGGGAGTTTGTCCCGGCGGTGAAGGCGGGAGACCCGGTGGAAGCGGGAGATCTTCTGGGCTGTGTGCTGGAGACGGCGGCGGTGGAGCACCGGATTCTGGTTCCCTGGGGAGTCCGGGGCCAGGTGAAGGAGATCCGCAGGGGAAACCTGCGGGTGGAGGATGTGGCCGCGGTGATTGATACGGGAAACGGGGAGAAGGAAATTACGCTGCTTCAGCGGTGGCCGGTGCGCCGTCCCCGTCCTTACGCGGGAAAGCTGCCGCTGACGGAGCCGCTGGTGACGGGACAGAGGGTGATTGATACCTTTTTCCCCATTGCCAGAGGCGGAGCGGCAGCGGTTCCCGGGCCTTTTGGCAGCGGAAAAACAGTGATTCAGCACCAGCTGGCCAAATGGGCGTCGGCGGATCTGGTGGTTTACATCGGCTGCGGGGAGCGGGGCAATGAGATGACCGATGTGCTGAAGGAATTTCCGGGGCTTCGGGACCCGGCCACCGGGCGTTCTCTGATGGAGCGGACAGTGCTGATCGCCAATACTTCGGATATGCCGGTGGCGGCCAGGGAGGCATCCATATATACCGGTATTACCATTGCGGAATATTACCGGGATATGGGATATTCGGTGGCCCTGATGGCGGATTCCACCTCCCGGTGGGCGGAGGCTTTGCGGGAAATGTCGGGACGGCTGGGGGAAATGCCCGGGGAGGAGGGATATCCCGCCTATCTGGGAAGCCGCCTGGCGCAGTTTTACGAGCGGGCGGGCCGGGTGGAAACTCTGGGAAGGGAAAAGCGGGAGGGATCCCTGACGGTGATCGGAGCGGTATCGCCTCCCGGCGGAGATCTGGCGGAGCCGGTGACCCAGGCCACCCTCCGGGTGGTGAAGGTATTCTGGGGACTGGACGCCTCCCTGGCGTACCGCCGGCATTTTCCGGCCATCAGCTGGCTGACCAGCTATTCGCTGTACGCGGAGGACATGGGCGCCTGGTTTGGACGGCAGGTGGATGAAGGATGGATGGAAAACCGCCGGGAAATGATGCGGCTTCTGCAGGAGGAGGCCCAGCTGCAGGAAATGGTGAACATGGTGGGAATGGATGCACTGTCGGCGGGAGACCGGCTGAAGCTGGAGGCGGCCCGGTCCGTCCGGGAGGATTTTCTTCATCAAAATTCTTTTCATCAGACGGATACCTGGACTTCGCCTCAAAAACAGTTTCTGCTGGGAAGCCTGGTGCTGGCTTTCCTTGCGCAGGGGCGCAGGGCGCTGGAGGAAGGGGTGGATATCCGGAAGCTGCTGACGCTGCCTGTGCGGGAGCGGATCGGGAGATTCAAGTATGTTCCCGAGGAGGAAAGCCACACGGAATATGAGGAAATCCTCAGCCAGCTGCGAGAGGAGATGGGAACGCCGGACGCAGTGAAAAACAGGAAGGAGGAGTGACGGATGCCCAGGGAATACCGGAGTATTCAGGAAGTGGCCGGCCCTTTGATGCTGGTGAAGGATGTGGAGGGCGTGGCCTACGATGAGCTGGGGGAAATTCTGCTGGAGGACGGGCAGACGCGCAGCTGCCGGGTGCTGGAGATTGACGGGAGCAACGCGCTGGTGCAGCTGTTTGAGAGCGCCGCGGGGATCCGGCCCGCCGGAGGGCGGGTGCGGTTTCTGGGGCGGGGCATGGAGCTGGGGGTTTCGGAGGATTTGCTGGGCCGGATTTTCGACGGTATGGGACGGCCGGCGGACGGAGGCCCGGAGATCCTTCCGAAGCAGCGGCTGGATGTGAACGGACTTCCCATGAATCCGGCGGCCCGGGAATACCCCGATGAATTTATTCAGACGGGAGTCTCGGCCATCGACGGCCTGAACACGCTGGTCAGAGGGCAGAAGCTGCCGATCTTTTCCGCCTCCGGACTGCCCCACGCCAGACTGGCGGCGCAGATTGCCGCCCAGGCGCGGGTGAAAAAGGAGGATGGCCCTTTCGCGGTGGTATTTGCAGCCATGGGTATTCCCTTTGAGGAGGCGGAATTTTTTAGGAAAAGTTTCCGCAGTCTGGGGGCTCTGGGGAGGAGCGTTCTGTTTCTGAATCTGGCGGGGGATCCGGTGGTGGAGCGGATCGCCGCGCCCCGGATGGCGCTGACGGCCGCGGAATATCTGGCTTTTGAGAAGGATATGCACGTGCTGGTGATCCTCACGGATATGACCAATTACGCGGACGCGCTGCGGGAAATTTCCGCTGCCCGCCGGGAGGTGCCGGGGCGGCGGGGCTATCCCGGTTATCTTTATACGGATCTGGCATCGCTCTTTGAGCGGGCGGGAAGAAAGAAGGGAAAGGCGGGGAGCATTACGCTGATTCCCATTCTGACCATGCCGGAGGATGACAAGACCCATCCCATTCCGGATCTCACCGGGTACATCACTGAGGGGCAGATTATTCTGGGAAGAGATCTGTACCGCCGGGGAATCCTGCCGCCCATCGACGTGCTGCCCTCCCTTTCCCGACTGAAGGATAAGGGAATCGGCGAGGGAAAAACCAGGGCGGATCATTCCAATACCATGAACCAGCTGTTTGCGGCTTATGCCCGGGGAAAGGAAGCCCGGGAGCTGATGGTGATTCTGGGGGAGGCGGCCCTGTCCGGTCTGGACCGGATGTATGCCCGGTTCGCGGATGCCTTTGAGAAGGAGTATATTTCCCAGGGCTTTGAGACCAACCGGAATGTGGAGGAGACGCTGGATATCGGCTGGCGGCTGCTGTCCATGCTGCCCCGCAGTGAGCTGAAGAGGATTGACGAGGCGTATCTGGAGCGCTTCTACGGAAAATGGGAAGGGAGTGAAGCGGATGGCGCAGGGACCGGTGAATCCCACCAGGATGGAGCTGGGGAGGATGAAGAGGAAGCTGGAGGCAGCCCGGAAAGGTCATGACCTTCTGAAGGATCGGAGGGATGAGATGATGCGGCGTTTTCTGGAGATGACCCGGGAAAGCCGGAGGATACGCCGCCGGGTGGAAGAAGAGCTTTCGCTGGCCGGAAAAGAATTCGCCCGGGCGGCGGCTTCCATGTCGGAGCCTGCGCTGCAGACGGCATTGCTGCCCGGCGTGGGGGAACAGAGATTTTCTCTGGAAGGGAAAAATATTATGGGGGTGGAGACGCCGGTATTTTCCAGGGAAAAAGCCGGGGAGAAAACGGGAGGGTATTCCTATGGATTTGCCTTTACCTCCTGGCGGCTGGACGAGGCGGTGCGCCGGATGGAACAGGTGCTTCCGGAGCTGCTTATGCTGGCCCAGACGGAAAAATCCTGCCAGCTGCTGGCAGCGGAGCTGGAGAGAACCCGCCGGCGGGTGAACGCTCTGGAGCATATCGTGATTCCGGAAACCCGGCAGGCGATCCGCGTGATCCGGATGAAGCTGGAGGAAAATGAGCGGAGCGCGCTGGTGAGGCTTGGCAGGGCAAAGCAATAGGCGGAGGAAATGGAAACATTGACTTTGCGGGCGGGCTGAGATACACTGTTAGCAGAATTCGCGGCTGCCGCATAGGATATAGGGAGAGTCTATCTGAGGTGGAGCGATGCAGTTTCAGCAGACCATACCGGTATATCTGCCCTTTGGTTTTTCCTGGGAGGAGGAGAGGGAGCAGGAGAGAGATCGGAAGGTGATGCAGTCTTTTTATTCCCGGACCGCCTCCCGTATCCAGGAGAAGGTGGACCGGGAGTGCGACAGGATGGAGTATGACGGCAGCATGATGTTCGACGAATATCCGGACAGAAGGATGATGGAGCATCTGTGCGGAAAGATTGAACGGGAGATGGAAGCGGAGGATGCCCGCGAGGACGGGGGACTGGCCCGGATCATGGAAGGAGGCTGCGGCTTCCGGGATCTGATAGGGGTTCTGCTGTTCAATGAGATGTACCGGAGAAGATGCAGGCACAGAAGATGCCATTGGATACGGTAAAGGGTTTACGGACTGCCGCGCGGCGGGCTGCGGGGAAGCGGAAAGCATAACTGCGGCCCGCAGGCGCGCCTTTGAGGCAGTTTTTTCATGCCGGTGGATTTCCATTGCCGCAAGGCGGGGCCGGACAGGAAGCGGCGGCATTTCGCCGGAGATTCAGGAAAAGAGAGGAAAAAGAATGAGTGTACATAAGAAAATGCGGCGCGTGGTGTCGCTGGATTTGATCCGGACAGTGGCGGCGCTGATGGTGGTGATGATCCACTGCAGTTCGCCGTTTGTGAAGTCCTTTGAAACCGCGTCCCGGGAGTTTGTTCTGGGAAATTTTTTTGACGGCATTTCCCGGGCTGCCGTCCCGCTGTTTGTGATGACTTCGGGAGCGCTTCTGCTGGATGAACGCAGGGAATTTTCCGTGAAAAAATTCTACGGGAAAAATGTAAAAAATCTGGTTCTGCTGCTGGTGTTCTGGTCTGCCTTCTACGCGGTGCTGTACCAGGTGATCTTCCCGCTGGCCAGGGGAGAGGCGGCGGATGTACCGGAGCTGATCCACGATTTTGTGTTTGGGCATTACCATATGTGGTATCTGTACATGGCGGTGGGGCTGTATCTGATCACTCCTTTTCTCCGGTGCGTGGCTGTGAAGGAGAACGCCGGTCTGGTGCGGCTGTTTCTGGGAATCTCTCTGGCGGCGCAGTTTACGGTGCCGCTGACGCAGGCCCTGGCGGCCGTCTGGGAGCCGCTGGAGTCCTGGGACAACCTGCTGGGCAAATTCCGGCTGCAGTTTTTCTGCGGATTTACGGCTTACTATCTGGCAGGCTGGTATCTGACTCATGTGGGGCTTTCCCGGAGAGGGAAGAGGATTCTGGCGGCATGCGGAATCTTCTCTCTGGCGCTGATTTTTGTCTATGTGCAGCTTACCGGAAAATACAGCATCGGTTATTCCAATTACAGTCTGCTGGTGTTTCTGTATTCGGCCGCGCTGTTTCAGGGATTGTACCGGCTGGGAGAACGTATTCAGGGAAGGCGGACGGTATCACTGCTGGCGGCGTGCGCCGGGCTCAGTTTCGGCGTGTATATTCTTCATCCGCTGCTGCTTACGGAGCTGCGGAGGGCTGTGCCTTATGAGGGAACGCCGCTTTTGTATCTGCTGGGGACGTTTGTGACAGCCTGCGCGGGGGCTGCGGTTCTGACCAGGACCGGGTCGGCGATTCCGGGGATCCGGAAGCTTTTCAGGATGTAGGATGGGAGGAGAAGTATGGAACGGATACTTGTGATTGGGAGCCCCGGGGCGGGGAAAAGCACGTTTTCCAGGAGGCTGCGGGAGGGGACCGGGCTTCCGCTGTATTATCTGGATATGCTGTGGCACAGGCCGGACAGAACCACGGTGGAGATGGAAGTATTTGACAGGGAGCTGGGGAAAATTCTGGAAAAGGACCGGTGGATTATCGACGGAAATTATATCCGTACGCTGGAAATGCGCCTGAAGGCGTGCGATACGGTATTTTTTCTGGATTATCCGCTGGAGGTGTGCCTGGAGGGGGTCAGGTCACGGATCGGAAAGCCCCGGGAGGACATGCCGTGGGTGGAGCGGGAGTTTGACGAGGAGTTTCGCCAGTGGATTACGGATTTTTCCCGGGATCAGAGACCGGAGATCTGCCGGCTTCTGGAACAGTACCGGGAGGGAAGGAAGATTGTTGTTTTCCATTCCAGAGAGGAGGCCGGTCATTACCGGATTGGTTGAAAAAGGACCGCCGTATGTTTCACGGAAGCACCATGGAAGGTGCTGTGTCCGGAAATATACGGCGGTCTTTTTTTTATAGGATATTGCTTTCCTATGAAAAAACGCTCCAAGAAGCCCGCGGGTGTCTGTCAGCTGCGGGAATTGGGATTTTTCCGGCGCTGCCGGCAGCCCATGTAGAGCAGCAGGCTCATGACACCTGCGGATGCCGCGAGAAGGACGGGATAGGAACGGTAGCCGTCATCGCCGGTATCGGCGGGATCCGCGCTGCTGTCCGAAGTCTGCCCGGAGTTGTTACCGGTACCGGAAGCGGCCGGTGTGGCTGTTATTGTTGGGGCCGCGGTGGCCGGAGGTACCGTTGGTTCCTGAGCGGGCAGGGAGGTAGGGTATGCGGTGGGTGCTCCCGAAGGCTCCGCGGTGGGCGTGGGCTGGGAGGGTTCCGTGGAAGGTGTGGGCGCCGGCGTATCGGTGGGCGCTGCGGTGGGAGACGGCGTCGGCGTCCCGGAGGGCTCCTCCGGGATGGGATCGCAGCTTCCGTCGGCCAGGAAGGTCAGCGTGGGGAAGGCTCTGAAGTCATCCTCCACAATGCCGATGCCTGCATAATTGTCCACATAAACCTCAGTCTGGGTATCGGCAAGGCGGATTCCGTGGGAACCGTCGGATACCTGGATTTTCAGATATCCGTCCGCATCGGTGGTGCCGTTTGTGCGTTCTCCGCCGTCCACCCGGTAGGAAAGTTCCTTTTCGGGAAGCGGATTTCCGGCTTCGTCGGTGATGCGGATGGACGCGGTGTAATCGCGAGGCTCATATCCGCTGCCGCGAAGAAGAATCCGTTCCTGTGCGCGGGCGTAGGAGGCTATGGTTCCGTCGGCCAGGCATTTTTCCAGATAAGCCTGGATGACCTCCAGCTCACCTCCGGCCTCTCCGTATTTTTCCAGGGAACCCAGCATGGTGTAATCGTTGCCGCCGCTCATGATGTAGTTGTTGCTGACCATCAGAAGCTGGGTGGAGCTGTCATTCCGGGCAAGAGGCGCATCCTGTCCGTCAAGAGTGATGGCCGTGACCCGGTTTCCGGCCTCCGCATCCGGATTATATTCCACAGTAAAGCCGGAGATCTGAAGAAAGCCGCCGGAATTACTGCTCTGCAGCAGCATGCCGGTTTCCGGGTCCTGTCCGTCCAGCATACTGGCGGATACCTCCATGACCTGGTACAGAATCTGCGGCGTGACCTTCTTCAGGTAGAGGGTGTTGGAATAGGGGAAAGCGGTGATCAGATCGCCTACGGTAACGGAACCGTTGGCGGCACCTGCCCGGATGCCTCCGGCATTTTCCACGGCAATAACGGGAAGATTCCGGTCTTCAGCGCTTCCGGATGCGGCCGCGAAGCTTTCTGCCGCGTTGCGCATGGCATCGGCAGCCAGATCTCCAAAGTTGGTTTCCACGATACGTGCGATGGAAATGACACCCACATTGCCGCCCCAGAGGGTGGTTTCAAGCTGCCCCAGCTCTTCCTCCAGAAGCGCGGCATGGGAATCTTCCACCTCCTGAAGTTTCCGGGTCACCTCCTCTTTGGCGGTGACGCCCATGGCAGCCAGATCTTCAGCCGTAAGCAGCTGATCAGAGGCCGTTGTTTCCCCGCCGGCAAAGGACAGGGTCAGTTTGCCTACAGCGTTCATATTACTCCCGGTCTGCGCAATAAGGATACCGTTGACCAGGGTGTTTTCCTCGGTGTGGCTGTGACCGTCGATGATCACGTCTACTTTGTCCTGATAATCGCCGGTCAGGGCATTTGCCAGAGTCTCGCTGGTGCAGGGAGCGTCCGTATTTCCCATATGGCAGACGGCGATGATGGCGTCTACGTCTTCTGCCTCCAGCTCGTCGATTTCCTTTTGGGCGGTTTCCAGCTCATCGGCAAATTCCAGGCCGCGGATCCCGTCGGGGTTGGCGGAAGCGGCGGTCTCTGTCGTGGTCAGACCGAAAAATCCGATCCGAAATCCGTTCCGTTCAATGATGGTGTGACATCCGCTGCTGCCTTCCTGTACACCGGAGAGCAGAAGCTTTCCGTCCTGATAGACATTGGCTGCCAGAATGGGGAAACCGGCCTGGGATACATTGGTCAGAAACTGTCGGCCACCTGATCGATGGAGACAGAACCGTCGGAGAGGTAGCCGTGGGTATCGTTGGTGTGATAGATCACCAGCTCACCGGCGGCCTGGGGAACTGTCTGATCAGAGGAATCCGCGGCAAGAACGCCAGCGGTATTTCCCAGGATAAGGAAAGCGGCAAGAAATACTGCGGTTAATTTCCTTTTCATAATCGTTCTCTTCCTTTCTTTGGATTTGATACTGTTACTGTATCATCGGCCGCCGGGAAATTCAATAAAAAATGAGTTATCCGGAAAAATATGGTATAAAAAGAAAATACCGGGGATAAACAGCAAAAGAAAAGGATAAAATACTTGCGGCTTTGGGTATTGCCATTTATAATATGGTTGCTGGTAGAAGAACATCAGGGTAAGCGGACGGAGTACAGCAAATTCTAAAGAAGGGAATGGAGTGACTGCGGTATGGATTTTCGCAAATGGACAGAAAAGCTCTGGTATACTTATCTTACCGGCAAAGAAGAGGAGGTCAGGCAGGCTCTGGAAGCGATAGATCCCGATTGTGTGATTGTCGGCACCGGGGCACATGAATATTATATAGGACGGGATAATTTCCTCCCCGCGCTGCGCGGTGAGATGATGGAACGGAAGGACATCGCCTTTCGCTTCCAGGATTTCTGGTGTGAAGAACTGAAGGCCGGAACGGACTCCGTGCTGGTTTACGGAGGTATCTATATCTGGTGGGAGAGCGAAAGCAAGGATCAGATTATCGATATGGACAGCAGATTTTCTGTTTTGTTCCGGAAAAAAGAGGACGCCTGGAAAGTTGTCCATATTCATCAGTCGATACCTTACCGGGATCAGATGGAAGGAGAATATTATCCCAAAGCGCTTCTGAAACGTGTACAGGAAGTGCAGGATATTGCCGATAAGATGACAGAACTGGCCCAGAGAGACAGCCTGACAGGGGCATATAACTACCGGGCTTTCCGCCGGATATGGGAATCCCGGGGGAGGGAAAACAGCTGGATATTCCTGCTGGATCTGGATGAGTTTAAAAAGATAAATGACACTCTCGGCCATATGGCGGGAAACCGGGTGTTGAAAAAGATCGTGGATATTCTTCATGCTTCTGTGAGAAACCATGATGTGGTCTGCCGGATGGGCGGAGATGAATTTCTTCTGCTATGCGGGGATCTGAACGGGCAGGACAGCGCTGAAGGTCTGGCGCGGCGGATTCTGAGAATGATTCATGAGGGCGCGCTGGAGGATATGGGAGATCTGTGGCCCACTATATCCATGGGAATTACCGAAGTCAGAGAGGGGGATTCCATGGAACTGGCACTGGAACGGGCGGACAAGGCATTGTACCGTGTAAAGAGAACAAAGAAAGGCAGCTACAGCTGCGAATGAATAGAAAGGTAAAGCGAAAAGTTACAGGTGGACGAAGGAACCTGTAGCTTTTTGTTTTATTCATGACAAAGGAAAGCCCGCGCAGGCGGAGAACCGGAAATATAGAGGGACACTGCTATACTGAATGGCAGGCTGGCCCGATATGGGCGGAAAATGGGAAGGGTCGGATAAGGGAGGTGTGATGTTTGAACTATTATATTGCTGAAATGAAGAAAGGGCGCTGAATGCCGGATGTATGGTGAATCATTACCGGCCGGTTACCCTTGCACAGCTGCGGAAGAATAACCGGGAGTTCAGAGAGGACCGGGCATATCTGTGGGAGCGGTATGGGAAGCGCAGAGGACCAGTGGAACTGGAGAACGGAACATGGATCCTTCCGGAAACGAATCTTTTTACAGGAGAGAAAACCATGGAGAAAGGGGATGCTCATTTTATTCTCTCGGAATACTGTGGGAAAGGACTGGTCTATCATTTCCACTGTTGCGGAATCAGAACGAGAGGATACACGTTTGAGGAAGTGCTGCGGACAGCGTTTGATTTTGGAGAGGATTTCAGGATCGAAGAAGAGGATCTCCGGGAGTATTCCGCTCAGGAACTGGATTTCCTGGAAGGACTGAAGGAAAGACTGAGGAAGGAGCGGGCCGGGGCATAAAAGTTCCCGGCCTGTGTTATGGCGAAAACCGCCCCTGTATTACAGATGAAGGGTGTGGTACAATAATAACAGTGAACACAATTATTATACCTGCGTGCAGAGCAATTTCTGCGAAATCGCGGAAGGAAAAATGGAGGGATTTCCATGTGTACATGTATTACCTGTGAAAATGGAGATTTTTATTTTGGGAGAAATATGGATCTGGAATATCATTTTGGCGAGCAGGTGGTGATTACTCCGCGGAATTATGTTTTCAGATTCCGCCGGGAGCCGCAGCTGGCCAGCCATTATGCCATGATCGGTATGGCTTCCGTGGCGGAGGAGTACCCGCTGTACGCGGAGGCGGTCAATGAGAAGGGGCTGGGAATGGCCGGGCTGAATTTCCCGGGAAATGCCTGTTACGTTCCGGAGCAGCCGGGGAAGAGAAATGTGACGCCGTATGAGCTGATCCCCTGGGTGCTGGGGCAGTGTGCTGATACTGAGGAGGCCCGGAAGCTTCTGGAGACGGTGAACCTTCTGGATATTCCTTTTTCCGAGAAGCTGCCGCTGGCGCCGCTTCACTGGATGATTGCGGATCGGAACGGCAGTCTGGTGCTGGAGGC
>DSTMR04002__coassemble_1637_pt1 | contig 13131 bp, 11 predicted proteins | sample DSTMR04002__metabat2_low_PE_006 | metagenome-assembled genome bin DSTMR04002
ATGCTTCTATAAGAAAGAAGATGTTGAAATGAGCAAACTAATGACAGAAGAAAAAGTATTGAAAAAACTTGGCATTGATGATTTTAGGCATATTACCAAAAACAAGGTCATTAAAATGGCATCAATGCTTGATAGAGTAGACCCAGAGGTTGCCAAAAAAGCTATTGAGCAATTTCCTGATTTTTCAAATACGGCTAAAGAAATTTTAAAAGAATACAAAGAGTCGCTGGACAAATCACTCGAATTAAATGCCGATAGCGTAAAATCATACTACGATGCCTGTAATTCAATAATCAGCAGTTTGCAAAAGGAAGTAGAAAATGAAAATCTATCGTTTGAAGAGAAGAAATATTTTTTTGATCAGATGATTGAAGTCTCCAAAATGATGGGCGAAAAAGACTCGGAGAACAAGAAATTCATTGCTGGTTGTGTGGCCTTGGGTGCAGTCGTCGTAACAGGAGTAGTCGCAATTTTAGGTTCAGCATTAGGCGGGAATACGACCATCCGTGCGGATGACAGTGATTTGTTAGATGAGTGAGAACTCTGCTCAACAAATAAGTTTTAGTCGCATTGTAAATTACTTTTAAAATATAAAAAGAGAGCTAACTGACTAATCAAAATCAGTTAGCTCTCTTTTTATGAATAATGAAAAAGTGTTGCCAAATCGTTGCCACTAGCCATTCCTTAGCCGATAAAACCGCTTAACTATGCGATTTTTTCAGGCCTTGAAATTATTCGAACTCAATCGTCCCCGGCGGCTTGCTCGTCAGATCATACATCACCCGGTTAACCCCTCTGACCTCATTGATAATCCTGCTCATAACCTTACTGAGCACCTCATACGGAATCTCCGCCGCCTCTGCCGTCATAAAGTCCACCGTATTCACAGCCCGCAGCGCCACCGCGTAATCATAGGTTCTCTCATCCCCCATTACGCCCACGCTTCTCATATTCGTCAGCGCCGCGAAATACTGTCCGACCGTTTTGTCCAGTCCCGCATTTGCGATTTCTTCCCGGTAAATCGCGTCCGCGTCCTGCACGATCTTCACTTTCTCGGCGGTAACCTCGCCGATAATCCGGATTCCCAGTCCCGGGCCCGGGAAGGGCTGGCGGTATACCAGATACTCCGGAATGCCCATCTCCAGACCGGCCTTGCGGACCTCGTCTTTAAACAGATCGCGGAGCGGCTCGATGATCTCCTTGAAATCCACATAGTCCGGCAGGCCGCCCACATTGTGATGGGATTTGATCACCGCGGACTCGCCGCCCAGACCGCTCTCCACCACATCAGGGTAAATGGTTCCCTGCACCAGGAAATCCACGGCGCCGATCTTCTTGGCCTCTTCCTCAAACACACGGATGAATTCTTCGCCGATGATCTTCCGCTTCTGCTCCGGCTCCTCAACGCCTTTCAGCTTACTGTAGAACCGCTCCTGGGCGTTCACACGGATAAAATTCAGATCGTACGGGCCATCCGGGCCGAATACGGCCTCCACCTCGTCGCCTTCGTTCTTCCTGAGAAGGCCATGATCCACAAACACACAGGTCAGCTGCTTTCCGATGGCCTTGGACAGCATAACCGCCGCCACGGAAGAGTCCACGCCGCCGGACAACGCGCACAGCACTTTTCCGTCGCCTACTTTTTCGCGGATGGCTTTCACGGAATTTTCCACGAAAGCGTCCATCTTCCAGTCGCCGGCGCATCCGCACACATTTTTCACGAAGTTGTTGATCATCTTCGTTCCTTCTGCCGTGTGCAGCACCTCCGGGTGGAACTGAATGGCGTACAGCTTCTCCGCCTCATTTTCCGCCGCGGCCACCGGACAGTCCGCCGTGTGGGCGGAAATCTCAAATCCCGGAGCCGTCCTGGCAATATAATCGAAATGGCTCATCCAGCAGATCGTAGGAGTGGAGACATCCGCGAAAATCTTCGAAGAAGTCTTGTCGATGATCACCTCTGTCTTTCCGTACTCTCTCACATCTGCCTTCTTCACCTCTCCGCCCAGCACGTGCATCATAAGCTGCGCGCCGTAGCAGAGACCCAGCACCGGAATCCCCAGTTTAAACAACTCGTCCGTATAAGTGGGGGAATCCGGCAGATAACAGCTGTTGGGACCGCCGGTAAGGATAATTCCCTTGGGATTCATCTCTTTGATCCTGCTGATATCTGTTTTGTAAGAATAAATCTCACAGTAAACATTACATTCTCTGACCCGGCGGGCCACCAGCTGGTTGTACTGGCCGCCAAAGTCAAGAACGATCACTAATTCATTCTTCAAGCTTATCCTCCTGTAACATACGGTTCCCCCTCAAAACCACAGGGATCTGACCGTTTTTTATGCTTTCATTATAGTGGAACCACCGGGGTTTTACAAGTATTTCTTCTTTGCAGGCAATTCTTACCGGCATTTCTCCTGCCAGTATTCCAGAAGCCGCTGCCTGGTATTCAGGGAAGGGTCGTCCAGCACCGCCTCCAGAAGGATCTGCAGAATGTCTCCCATCCGCGGCCCCGGCTGCACGCCGCAGGCGATCAGGTCTTTCCCCGTGACCGCCAGTGTTTTCATGGATACGCATTGCCCTTTTTCCGAAATTTCCCGGAAAATCCGTTCCACGCCGTCGATGCGGGCCAGTTTTTCCGCTCTGCGGTATTCGCTCTGGGCCAATGTGTCCGCCCGCTGGACTTTCAGAAGCATGGGGAACAGATCCTCCCCCACCTGGCAGACGGCCCGGCGCACCGCCCGGGGCTCCGGCTGTACCCGGTAATCGTGCCACTGAACCAGGCGGGTAACCTTCCGGATGGTGTCATTGTCAAATTTCAGGCGGCGGAGAATTTTTTCCGCCGTCATGCGGCTGATTTCCCCGTGTCCCTTAAAATGATCCCGGCCCGTTTCATCGGTGGTCCTGGCCTGGGGTTTTCCCATGTCATGCAGCAGCATGGTCAGGCGCAGCACCTTATCCCGCTCCACCTGCTCCAGGGCCCAGACCGTATGCTCGCCCACGCTTCCCCGGTGATGAGGCGTATTCTGGGGCGTGTCCATCATCCGGTCAAATTCCGGCAGAATCACCTTCGTGATTCCCAGCTGCCACATGACGGCCATCATTTCCGGCCGGTCAGATACCAGCAGCTTCACCAGCTCTGTCTGAATCCGCTCCGCGCTGATTTTCTTCAGCGTGGGGGCCAGTTCGCGGATAGCTTCCTCCGTCTCGGGGGCAATGGCGAATCCCAGCTGGGCCCCAAACCGCACCGCCCGCAAAATCCGCAGGGCGTCCTCCCCGAACCGTTTCCGGGGATCTCCCACGCAGCGGATCACATGCCGCTGCAGGTCCTGCATTCCGCCAAACCGGTCGATCAGCCCTTCCCGGGGGCTGTACGCCATGGCGTTGATGGTGAAATCCCGCCGCATCAGATCCTCCGTCAGGCTGGAGGTGAATTCCACCTGCTTCGGATGCCTCCCGTCCTCATACTCTCCGTCAATCCGGTAGGTGGTCACCTCATACCCGTTCCCTCCGGTCAGCACTGTCACAGTGCCGTGCTTCAGGCCGGTATCCACTGTCCGGGGAAATAAGGCTTTCACCTGCCAGGGATCCGCCGATGTGGTGATATCCCAGTCATCCGGCGTCCGCCCCAGAATGGAATCCCGCACACAGCCGCCCACAGCATAGGCTTCGTATCCGTTGGTCTCCAGCACATCGATAATCATAATCACGCCTGCCGGCAGTTTTAATCTCACACGCTCACTCCTTATCCCCTGTCTGCGCCTCCCGGCGCAGCCGAATTTCTCTGAAACAATGGAAACGGATTTTCCATTGTCATGAAAGAATCCTGCTTTGCAGGATTCTCCGCCTGCGGCGGGTCGCGTAAGCGACATCTTCCATTCCGCCGCAGTGCGATCCTCGCGAAGCGTTTTCATGTCATAGGAAATCGTTTTCCTATGACATGAAATACGCCTGCCCCGCGGCAATCCGGCGGGGCAGACTCTCATTTCCCGGGAATCCTCAAAATCCGATTAATACGCGCGGCCCCAGTAAACCATTTTCTTCGCCGGCTTTCCGCAGCATACGCACACATCGGAAAGCTGCTCCTGCTCAAAGGGAATGCAGCGGGAGGTTGCCGCCGTATCCTCCTTGATCTTATCCTCGCAGGCCTGGTCTCCGCACCACATGGCTTTGATAAATCCCGGCTTCTCGTTGATGGATTCTACAAACTCCTCATAGTTCGTGGCCACATAAGTGTGGGAATCCCGATGGGCTCTGGCGGTCTCCAGCATGTTTTCCTGAATGGCATCCAGAATCTCGGGCACCTTCACGGCCAGCTCATCCATCTTCACAGTGATCTTCTCACCGGTATCCCGGCGCGCCACCACAACCTGTCCGGCCTCGATATCCTTGGGACCGCACTCGATTCTCACCGGAATACCACGCATCTCCTGCTCCGCGAACTTGAATCCCGGGCTCTTGTCGGTCACATCGGTTTTCACCCGCACGCCAGCCTGGCGCAGCATTTCCTCCAGCTGTGCTGCTTTTTCCAGCACCCCTTCTTTTTTCTGCTGGATGGGAATGATCATGGCCTGCACCGGAGCGATTCTGGGCGGCAGCTTCAGACCGCTGTTGTCTCCGTGTACCATGATAATAGCTCCGATCATCCGGGTGGTCATACCCCAGGAAGTCTGGTGCACATACTGCAGCTTGTTCTCCTTATCCGTGTACTGGATGCCGAAAGCTCTGGCAAATCCATCGCCGAAGTTATGGCTGGTTCCGGACTGCAGCGCTTTTCCATCGTGCATCAGGGACTCGATGGTGTAAGTGGCCTCTGCTCCCGCGAATTTCTCCTTGTCCGTCTTTCTTCCTTTGATTACGGGAATCGCCAGCACCTGCTCGCAGAAATCCGCATAGATATTCAGCATCTGGATGGTCCGCTCCTCAGCCTCCTGGGCGGTTGCGTGGGCGGTATGGCCCTCCTGCCACAGGAATTCTCTGGATCTCAAAAACGGACGGGTGGTTTTCTCCCAGCGCACCACAGAACACCACTGATTATAAACCTTGGGAAGATCCCTGTGCGATTGGATCTCCTTGGCATACAGATCACAGAACAGCGTCTCGGAGGTGGGGCGCACGCAGAGCCGCTCCTGCAGCTCCTCCAGCCCGCCGTGGGTCACCCAGGCAACCTCCGGCGCAAATCCCTCCACATGATCCTTTTCCTTCTGCAGTAAGCTCTCCGGAATAAACATGGGCAGGTAAACATTTTCCACGCCGGTCTCTTTAAACCGGGCGTCCAGTTCCTTCTGGATATTCTCCCAGATAGCGTATCCGGCAGGTTTGATTACCATGCAGCCCTTGACGCTGGTGTATCCTGTCAGCTCCGCTTTCTTCACCACATCGGTATACCACTGGGCGAAATCCTCATCCATGGAGGTAATCGCCTCCACCAGTTTTTTCTCTTTTGCCATAATTGTTCTCCTCCTGACCTCCGCCGCGGCTTACTGCCGGCGGAATATATTATTCATGGGGAACGGAAGTCTTTTATCCGCCGCATACCCTGCGATCCTCGCGGAGCATTTTTATTTCACAGGAAAGTAATTTCCCCCCAAAACAAAAAAAGCGCCGTCCCCTCCATACTGATAGGGACCAGACGCTGTCCGGCGGTGCCACCCTGATTAGCAGCCCGGAAATATAGCTTTCATATCCGCTGCTGCCCGCTCCATTCTGCCCATCTAACGCCGGGCCTGCGTCCTGCTTCTCGCAGGCAGCTCCGGGAGCCGGTTCCACACAATCCGCACAGAAATCTTCCACCATTGATTTCCTCTCTGTCGATTGTCCTGTGTGTACTATTTCCCATCCACGCCATTTTGCCTTACTGATTGGATTCTAGCGGAATCCGGTTCATTTGTCAAGGAAATTCCTCCGTGGACGGCATCCCGGCCCCTCCCGTTTCCCTGCCGGCAGGTCCCATCATCTACAGATGGATCCGGATCTCCCGTTTCGTCTCATTATACTGATAGTACCGCACGCCCGCCGCGTCCATCATTCGCTTTGAAGCCCGGACCGCCGGGGTATCCGCATATTTGTCGCTGCCGTACACCACCGTCTTGATCCCCGACTGAATGATTGCTTTCGCGCACTCATTGCAGGGAAACAGGGTCACATACAGCTTCGCCCCCTCCAGAGAGCCGCCCTGATAGTTCAGGATGGCGTTCAGCTCACTGTGAGTCACATACAGATACTTTGTCTCCTCCGGATCATCTCCCTCCCGGGCCCAGGGAAACTTGTCATCCGAGCAGCCGGAGGGAAATCCGTTGTATCCCATGGAAAGGATCTTGTTATTCTGGCTGACAATGCAGGAACCCACCTGCGAATGAGGGTCTTTGGAGCGCATACCTGACAGCTTCGCCACACCCATAAAATATTCGTCCCAGGTGATATAGTCTGTTCTCTTCCCACTCATGCCAAAACCTCCTTGTCTATTTCGTTCCGAAAATACGGTCGCCCGCGTCGCCCAGTCCGGGCACAATATAACCGTGATCGTTCAGGTGATCGTCCAGGGCTCCGATATACAGGTCCACATCCGGATGTGCCTCCTGCATCCGTTTCACGCCCTCCGGCGCGGCGATGATGCACATGAAGCGGATATTTTTCACGCCTTTGTTCTTCAGCATCTGGATGGCCGCCTCCGCGGATCCTCCGGTGGCCAGCATGGGATCCACCACAAAAATATCTCTCTCAGAGCTATCCGCCGGCAGCTTGCAGTAATACTCCACCGGCTCCAGGGTTTCCGGATCACGGTAAAGACCGATATGTCCCACCTTGGCGGCCGGGATCATGGCCAGCATGCCCTCCACCATTCCCAGACCTGCCCGGAGAATGGGAACCACCGCCAGCTTTTTGCCGGCCAGTTCCTTCACCGTGGTGGCGGCGATGGGAGTTTCGATCTCCACATCCGTAAGCTTCAGATCTCTGGTGGCCTCATAGCACATCAGCATGGCGATCTCTCCGATCATCTCCCGGAACTCCTTGGAGCTGGTCTCCTTCTTGCGGATAATTCCGATTTTGTGCTGAATCAGCGGATGATCCATAACAACGACTTTTGACATTTGTACTCCTTTCTCCCGGCGCTGTGCGGCCGGATCCCACATTATCTTCTGCCGCCCGGAAACTGCGGGCAGTTTCAGTTTTCTTCAATCATACGGACTCTGCGCATATGACGCTCGTCCCCGGAAAATGGCGTGTCCAGGAAGGTCTCCACAATCTTCAGGGCCAGGCCAACACCGACCACCCGGCCTCCCAGCGCCAGAACATTGGCGTCATTATGCTCTCTGGTAGCCTGGGCGCTGAAACAATCCGTACACAGCGCAGCCCGGATCCCCGGTACTTTGTTGGCCGTGATGGAAATACCGATCCCCGTCCCGCAGATCACAATTCCCTTCTCACACTCTCCCGATGCCACCGCGTGGGCCACTTTCTTTCCGTAAACGGGATAGTCCACCGCCTCTGTGCTGTCGCATCCAAAATCCTTATATTCCAGTCCTCTCTGATCCAGATATGCCTCGATCTCCTTCTTCAGTTCATATCCACCGTGATCGCATCCGATTCCAATCATCACAGTTCCTCCTCTTCATTCAGTCTCACCACTACCTTTCGCAGCAGCAGTTCCAATTCCGTATAACACTGACTGTACACAGCCAGCGGCTGGCCGTAAAGCGCCGGCACATCCCCGCTCTCCCCCGCGTATTCCCGCAGCGTAAACACATGGGGCGCATTTTCAAAAGTCTCCCAGATCTGGGACTTCTGCCTGTCCTCCATGGTCAGCAGCAGCACATCCCCTCCGATATCCTCCTGTTCCAGCTGCCGGGCGGTATGGGAAGGATCCGGATAGCCGTTGGCGGCCAGCACCGCCTCTGCCTTGGGATTCAGCGGCTCCGGAAACAGTACCACCAGCCCCCTGGACTGGATCTCCAGGGGATTGGTAAGAAATTTCATTTTCAGAATCAGTTCCGCAACCGGCGCTCTGCAGTTGTCGCTGGTATCCACAAATATTACTTTCTTATACCGTATCACAATGTACCATACTCCTTATGCCTGGATTTTATGGTGGCCGGCGGCTTTCAGCAGCCGGTTCATAATAGCCCGTCCCATCTGCGGCGTATCAAAGGCCTCCGAGAAAATACAGTCCGCGCCGCACTGGTCAAATTCCCGCAACACGCTGTACAGATGCCTGGCAATACTCTCCTCACAGCTTCTGGCCCCGATACTCTTCACGATCCCTTCCGGATAAAACGGCGCGCTCTCATCGGTGGCAATAATCCCCACCCGGAGCCCCTGCCGGATCTTCTCCGCGGCCAGCTGGCGGATCTTCTCCTGCACCGCCTTCTCTTCCCCCTCCACCACGGTCATCTCCGCTTTGGGGGCATAATGGCGGTACTTCATCCCCGGCGCCTTGGGCCGGACGGTGCTGTCCGCGGCAATCAGCCCCGGATCCGTCCGCACCGGTCCGATCACCTTCTCCATCATTTCCCTGTTGATATACCCCGGTCTGAGAATCGTGGGCGTCTCCTCCGTAAAATCCACAATGGTGGATTCCAGGCCGATCCCCACCGGCCCGCCGTCCAGAATCATGTCGATTTTCCCGGACAGATCCTCCCTCACATGGTCAGCCGTGGTAGGGCTTGGCCGACCTGAAGTGTTGGCGCTGGGCGCGGCCACGAAGCCGCCTCCCTCCCGGATCAGCGCCAGCGCCACCGGGTGGCTGGGCATCCGCACCGCCACGCTGGAAAGACCTCCCGTGGTGGCCAGCGGAACCTTCTCATTCTTCCTGAAAATCATGGTCAGCGGTCCCGGCCAGAAGGCCTCCGCCATGGCCATGGCCTTCTTGGGCACCTCCTCGGTGATCTGAAAAAGCGCGTCAGTCTCCGCGATATGAACAATCAGAGGATTGTCAGAAGGCCGTCCCTTCGCCGCGTAAATTTTTCCGGAAGCCCGCTCATCCAGGGCATTTCCTCCCAGCCCGTACACGGTCTCCGTGGGGAAAGCCACCAGTCCGCCCTCCTTCAGGATCCTGCCGGCCTCCCGCATGGCGGCCGGATCGATATGCTCCGGATCTGTTCTGATTATTTTCGTATCCACCTTTGTTCACCTTCTCTTTCGTCTGCTAGTAACAGTATACAGGAGTACGATGCGATGGGCAAGGGGAAATCCTGCATGGAATTTTATGGAAGCTCCTCGGCCGGACTGTCAGCAAACGCGCCCTTCTGTTCCAGATATTCCAATATGCCTCCGCAAATGGCCTCCGCCATCTTCTCCTGATAATCTTCCTGGGTCAGAAGCTCTGCCTCCCGGGGATTGCTGAGGAAACCGCACTCACGATTTGTCAATAGGAAACAATGAATTTTTTATAGTCTTTATATTTATTTTTTATACCTTAAATTTCTGATTATATTTATTATTTTTATTTATTTTCGCTATTTTCTGGCTTTTATTTTGTATGAATATTCGTTTTCTTTCAGTATTATTCGGTATATTTTTCTTTATTTCGTATAATTTATCTATATTATTACTCTATTCGCACTTTTCCAACATTTTTTTGTGTTTATTATTCCATACTCCTGTGTGCCCTAACGTCACCCCCTGTATTATACATTATTTTCTGCTTAAAATTATAAATCCTTTTAAGCTTACACGGAAGTGACCTGTAGTAAATACTATTCACTTCTCTTAAAATATAGTTTATCATTTGGGAGTATGGGAAAATAATATGTTCCCCTCCGGCAAATCCCATGGTATACTGATTGTAGCACAAAAGTTCCAAAATATCCATGATTCAGGATACAAACGCAGCGTATCAAAAGGGGAATTAACATGAAAACAACGCCACTAAAACCAGATGTTATATTTAAAAATTTCTGGCGTGAAAACGACCGGTTTGCGAGCCTCTTCAATACAGTAGTATTTGGAGGCCAGGAAATTGTAAAGCCCGAGGAACTCAGCGAACTGGATACCGATGTATCAAATGTTGTCGAACTGGGAGAATATAAAGAGACATTAACAAGAGCCAGGGATATCGTAAAAAGGGCTGCATATGGGGTAGATTTCGTAATCATGGGGATCGAAAGCCAGACTCGCGTTCACTATGGGATGCCGCTTCGGGTCATGATCTATGATTCACTGGGTTATCTGAAGGAGTGCCGCAAGATTACCCGTCAGCACAAAAAGGCCGGAGATAAAGCGACCCCGGAGGAGTTCCTGTCCGGGCTTCACAGAGATGATCGGCTGCATCCAATCATCAGTATCGTAATCTATTATAACGAAAAGCCGTGGGATGGACCGAAAAGCCTGAAGGATCTGATGGTCGAGATGCCGCCGGAAATCAGCAGCGTATTTTCTGATTACCGGATGAACCTGCTGGAGGTGGGAAAAAGCGAAAGATACTGGTTTAATAACAGAGATGTTCAGGATATCTTTGAGGCAGCAAGGCATATTTATAAAGGGGAGTTCGCCCAGGTAAAAGAAATGTTTGGAGAGAGAAACATAAGCTCCGATGTGGGGGCCATGATCGGAGTGATGACGGACAGTAACCAGATCATTGAACAAGCTTATAAAAGCGAAGGAGGCATGAATATGTGTACGGCATTAGAAAAATTAAAAGAAAGCGGCAGGGCAGAAGGCCTTGAAGAAGGCAGGACAGAAGGCAGAGCGGAAGGCAGGGCAGAAGGTCGGGAAGAAGGCAGAGCAGAAGGAAAGCGGGAGATGATTTTTGCTTTTCTGAAAGCCGGGGCTGATATCCGTGTGATTAAAGAAGCCAGCGGTTTAAGCGAGGAAGAGATTGAGAAACTTCGGAAGGAAATGAAATAAAGTGCCTTCGGTTCTATGTGCGCTTCCCGACAAAATGTCGGGAAGCGCAAGAATTCGGATACCCGAACTTGCAATGACATATTCAAATTCAGAAGGGAAATGGCCAGAAGCCCCGTCTGTCGGTTTGTCTATCTGATATATCGGAACAAGCTTATGGAATCGAGGGGGGCATGAATATGTGTACGGCGTTAGAAAAATTAAAAGAAAGCGGCAGGGCAGAAGGGAAACGGGAGATGATTGCTTTTCTGATAGCCAGGGCCGATATCCGTGTGATTAAAGAAGTCAACGGTTTAAGCGAGGAAGAGATTGAGAAGCTCAGGGAAGAAGCTCTTGAGACCATTCCCCCATTTTTTCTCCTGTCCGTCACCGTTCACCCAGATAGATTATATTCTCCTGAAATATTTTTTCAAAACTACATACTCCTTGTGTTTCCATGCTCTTACCAAATCTTCGGGGGAAAAGGCTGCATCCCCGGCATTCTGGATATCTTCCATTTCCTGTCCCTCTCTTCCGCCTCTGAGCATCCGCAGTTTTTCCAATTTTAGAGTTTACATAACAATATTGAAAGGAAGGTGAGTGGGATTTGTATAAAAATTTATATACAAACTTCATTAAAATATTTTCAACGACAGTTCACTGTTTCCCTCTGTATGGGATACAATTCGTTTTAGAATTAATTGGAAAAGTTAGCGTACCGTTTTTGACAATATTACTTCCTAAATTTGCTATTGATTTTATTTTGGGAAGCAGAAATAGCATTATATATTTTGGGTTAACTGCAGTATTTCTTTTTACTCTGAAACAATACTTTCCGGGCAGCCAAAAAAGCGCAGACTACCCCCCCCCTCATATTTTTTCAGGCGTTTTATCTGGCTCAGCCGAAAGGCTTATGCGGCAACTACAGGCACTTCCCAGCCAAGCTCTTTTAACTTTTTAAGGTACGCATTGATCTTGCGTTCCCTATTAAATTGATTGTAATAATCAGCTCCCAGATCCTTGAAAACGACTCCTTCCTTCAAGATGTGATAGATCGCAACCAGCATGGAATGCGCCACTGCTACATAAGCACGCTTACTTCCACGATGCGCACTGATCCGGGCAAACTGGGCATGGAAATAACTCGACTTATTCTTTACTGCTGAGTGGGCACATACGATCAATGTATCTCGCAACAGGCCGTTCCCCTTCCGGGTTTTCCCTGATTTGCGTTTGTTGGCACTTTTGTTATTGCCCGGACACAGCCCTGCCCATGAAGCTATGTGGGCATCCGTCGGGAACCGGCTCATGTCCGCTCCGATCACAGAAATAATGGCCTGCGCGCTTGTATTCCCGATGCCCGGAATATCCTGGATCACTTTGGCTGCTTCCTTTTCCTCCGGTTTCATGAAATTGTCTATATCATCATCAAGCTCTCTGATATGGGCATTCAGTTCATCCAGATGGTTCAAAATGATACGCATCATCTTCTTCTGAAGGGCAGACATCACCCCGTTGAGGTCATCGATGATCTGTTCCTTTGTGGCTTTCAGATTGTGCGCAATGACCTTCTTCTCATAAAGAATATCATATTCGGCGGAATCAATCTGTTTGCCGGACAGCAGATGTTCCAGGATGTTCCTCGCGCTCTTGCCATTGATATCCCGGATGGTCCCGGATATCTTGATATTGGCTCCTTCCAGCATCTTCTGGAGCCGGTTGAGTTCCCGGGCCCGCTCTCCAACCAGACTTTTGCGGTAACGTACAAGTTCCCGCAATTCCCGCTGGTCTTTGTCCGGAATGTAGCTTGCAGTCAGCAGGCCATGCTGTAAGAGGTCTGCGATCCATTCCGCATCTTTTACATCCGTCTTGCGCCCCGGGACTGCTTTCATGTGCTGCGCATTAACAACCATGGCCTTCAGTTCGCAGGTTTCAAGGATGTTGTACAAAGGCTTCCAATAGGATGCTGTGCTCTCCATGGCGACCATCTCGCAGCCGCCTTCCTTCAGCCAGTCAGCCATTTCAAGAAGCTCTCTGGTTGTCGCACCAAAGTCACGGATCTCCTGCCTGTTGCCCTGTTTAAAGCAGGCTACGATCAACTTTTTGTGCAGGTCAATACCACAGCATTTGTCGTAAACCTTATCCATAATGGCACCTCCCAAAATGAGTTTACGGCAAGGCTTCCTGTCTTTTGTTATTTACTCTACGTCCTTATATGCCGTATACGGCGGAACAGATGGTGGTGCAAATGAGGAAGCCATAAGTCAGTTTGTTTTACGGGCTAAATGCTCCAAATAAAAACCGACCTTTACC
>DSTMR04002__coassemble_1642_pt1 | contig 13101 bp, 11 predicted proteins | sample DSTMR04002__metabat2_low_PE_006 | metagenome-assembled genome bin DSTMR04002
AACTTTTTTGTTCTTTTTTCAACTTCTGTGAGAATCCTGTCGTCTGCACTTTCATGCAGATCCTTCAGATTCATATTCAAGCCGCTCTCAAAGACAGCTTAGTTATAATAGCATCATTGACAAAATCTGTCAACCTTTTTTCTTCATTTTTTTTATTTCTTTTTTATATGCGCACAGCGGCCAGACGGGCAGATTTCCACCTCCAGTCCGCGGCCGCCGCACGGGTTGAATTTTCCTGCCCCGCCTCACCAATCGGACAGGGGAAAGTTCTCCTCTGTCAAATGTCAAAGAACCTATTTTCTTGTCAGGTACTGTACCGCATCTTTTATGGTCTCCACCGGAATCAGGTGAACCTCCGGAATATTCCGCACATTTTTCATACAGACGGCCGGGAGGATGATGGTGGTAAATCCCAGCTTCCTGGCTTCCAGAACTCTCTGTTCCGCCATGCTCACAGCCCGTACCTCTCCGCTCAGCCCCACCTCTCCGAACACCATCACCTTGTCGTCGATGACAATGTCCCGATAACTGGATACAACGGCAAGAAGTATCCCCAGGTCGATGGCCGGCTCATTCATCCGTATTCCGCCGGCGATATTTACATAGGCGTCACTGGAAGACAGATGCAGGCCCAGACGTTTTTCCAAAACTGCCATCAGCAGGTTCACCCGGTTAAAATCCGTTCCGGCGGCGGTTCTTCTGGGAATTCCGAAATTGCTGGGACACACCAGCGCCTGAATTTCGATCAGGATAGGACGGGTTCCCTCCATGGAACAGGCCACCACGGAGCCGGACGCTCCTTCCGGCTTGCCATTCAGCATAAATTCCGAAGGATTTTTCACCTCTGTAAGTCCTTCTTCCCGCATTTCGAAAACACCGATCTCGTTGGTGGAGCCAAAACGGTTTTTCACGCCCCGGAGAATCCGGTAGGAGGCATGACGGTCCCCCTCGAAATAGAGTACCGTATCCACCATGTGTTCCAGCACCCGGGGGCCTGCCACATTTCCATCTTTCGTCACATGCCCCACGATAAATACAGAAATCCCCTGTCCTTTCGCGATCTGCAGCAGCACGCCGGTGGACTCCCGCACCTGGGAGACGCTGCCGGGAGCTGATGATACTTCCTCATTATACATCGTCTGAATGGAATCGATCACCACCACGTCCGGCTTTTTCCGCTCAATCACCTGGCTGATCACATTCAGGTTTGTCTCACACAGAAGCAGCAGTCGGTCCTCAAATGCGCCGATCCGCTGCGCCCGCAGCTTGATCTGCTTCAGGGATTCCTCCCCTGAAATATATAGAACCTGCTTCGTCTCCGCCAGATGGCGGCACATCTGCAGCAGCAGCGTGGATTTTCCAATTCCCGGATCTCCTCCCACCAGAGTCATGGAACCTCCCACAATACCGCCGCCCAACACCCGGTCCAGCTCACCGATTCCCGTATGCAGCCGCTCTTCCTCCGTGACCGCCACCTGAGAGAGCGGCACCGGATCCGGAATCCTGTGACTGCCGCCGCCCGCCCCTTTCTGTCCCGCGGGAGCCGGCGACACCGTCTCTTCCACAAACGTATTCCACTGCCGGCAGCCGGGGCACTGCCCCAGCCATTTGGATGACTCATATCCACACTCCTGACAGAAAAACACCGTCTTCCTTCCTTTTGCCATGAATATTTCCTCTTTCCTGGCCGAATGGCCATAAAGGTATCCCTTTGGGGTTTCCTCTTTCCTGGCCGAATGGCCATAAAGGTATCCCCTGCCCGTAAGCCATAAAGGTACCGCGCAAACGGGGCCGGTTTCTACCGGCCCCTGTCTGCATCTTATTATCCTGTTACAGTTTTTCTATCTCTGCCTTCACAGCAGTTCCCGGGTTCAGATCCACGCTGAAGGATAACTTGCCTCCCAGGTTGGTTTTCATGTTGCCCAGATTTACATCGTCCACAATCACTTTATATTCTGTATCCGGTTCCAGCTCCACGGTAACCTGGGTATTCTCTGTTCCTTCCACAAAGAAAACCATACCATTGCCGCCCAGCTTCATATCCAGAACTGTCGTTCCCGGCACAGACTCGTAAACGAACATCTCGTTTCTCTCCAGTCTGGTCAGTTCCCGGAACGTCTTCACCTTGTACAGGTCCCCGTTGTATTCGAAATCGGAAAGTTTGGATTTGGTATCCAGCTCATAATTTCCAAAACTCAATCCCCCTGCAGCTTCGGTTCTGATCAACTCTTTAATTGTAGCCATTATTGTCCTCCCTGGTAAATCTCCTGTACTCTTATGCTTCTTCACAAAGAGCCATCCGGGGCTTTTCCCCCGCCCGGATTTACTTGTTTTATTGTGCTATTATATAATAAATTCTTCAAAACATCTAGTCACAGACCGTAAATTTTATATCTTTTTTACGAATGGACACCACCACATGGTCCCCCCTGTGAATCCGGCCTTCCAGAATCTCCTCCGCCATGGCGTCCTCGATTTTGCTCTGGATGGCTCTCTTCAGTGGCCGGGCTCCGTACCGGGCGTCATATCCGGTTTCCGCCAGATAATCTCTGACACTGTCCCGCACCGTCAGTTCGATATCCAACTGCTCTTTGCTGATGGCCTGAAGCCGTTTCAGCAGAAGGGTGACGATCTTCCGGATCTCCGCCTTTGTAAGCATATGGAAAACAAGGATTTCATCGATTCTGTTGAGAAATTCCGGTTTGAAAATTCTGCGTACTTCCTCCATCACCCCATTTTTCATATCCTCATAGTCCTGTCTGGCGTCCGCCGAGGAAGCAAATCCCAATTTCTTCGGTTCCACGATACTCTGAGCCCCCGCATTGGAGGTCATGATGATGCAGGTCTGTTTGAAATCCACCTTCCGGCCCTGGGCGTCGGTGATATGGCCGTCATCCAGCACCTGCAGAAGAATATTGAAAACGTCGGGATGAGCCTTCTCAATCTCATCGAACAGAATCACGCTGTAGGGATTGCGGCGCACCTTCTCGGACAGCTGGCCGCCCTCCTCATATCCCACATATCCCGGCGGGGATCCGATCAGTTTGGAAACACTGTGTTTCTCCATATATTCCGACATATCCACCCGGATCACGGCCTGTTCCGTTCCGAACACCGCCTCCGCCAGTGCCTTGGAAAGTTCTGTCTTTCCCACGCCGGTAGGCCCCAGAAACAGGAAAGAACCTATGGGGCGGGCGGGATCCTTCAGTCCCACTCTTCCCCGCTTAATGGCCCTGGCTACCGCTGCCACCGCTTCCTCCTGGCCGATCACCCGCCGGTGCAGAGTGTCCTCCAGCCTGGCCAGACGTCTGGTCTCCTTCTCCGCCAGGCGCTGCACCGGTATTCTCGTCCATCCGGACACAATATGGGCGATGGTATCCTCGGTAACCTGAAGCCTCCTGTTTCTGTTTCGTTTTTCATAACGGCTGCGGGCCGCCTGACAGGAAGCCTCCAGTTCCTTCTGCCGCTGCTGGAGCTTTCTGGCCCGGTCAAAATCCCCTTCACGGATGGCCTCCTCTTTCTCTTCTTTTATCTTTTTCAGCTCTTCCTCATCCTTCAGAAGCGCCTCCGGCACTTTGATGCCCTTCAGCTGAACCATGGATGCCGCCTCATCGATGAGATCGATGGCTTTGTCCGGCAGAAAACGGTCATTGATATAACGCACCGCCATCTTCACCGCTGCCTCCAGCGCGTCGTCCGTAATCTGCACGCCATGGTGGCGCTCATAGTACGGCCGCAGTCCCCGGAGAATCTCCACAGCCTCCTCCTCGGAGGGTTCCTCCACCATCACCGGCTGAAACCGCCGTTCCAGAGCCGCGTCCTTCTCAATATATTTCCGGTACTCTTCCACCGTGGTGGCGCCGATCAGCTGAATCTCTCCCCGGGACAGGGACGGCTTCAGGATATTGGAAGCATCCAGGGCCCCTTCCGCGCCTCCCGCGCCGATGATCGTGTGAAGCTCATCAATGAACAGCAGGATCTTCTGATTCTCCATCACTTCCTGCACCACCCGTTTAATACGCTCCTCAAATTCTCCCCGGTATTTGGATCCGGCCACCATGCCGGAAAGATCCAGAACCACCACCCGTTTGTCCCGGATGGTATCGGGAACACCGCCCTGGACAATCCTCTGGGCCAGACCTTCCACAATGGCCGTTTTTCCCACGCCGGGTTCCCCGATCAGGCAAGGATTGTTTTTGGTTCTTCTGCTGAGAATCTGGATCAGGCGGGCGATCTCCTGCTCTCTGCCCACCACCGGATCCAGCTGGTCCTGTCTTGCCTGCTCCGTAAGATCACGGCTGTACTGATCCAGCATGGGCGTGGTGCTGACCGTTCCCGGCCGTCCGCCTTTCTTCCCGCCGTCTTCACGGCCCTGGCTGCTCTCCTCTCCCATGGCCGTCAGCGTTTCCTTCTGAATCTTCTGAATATTCATCCCCATGGTATGAAGAAGCCGGGTGCCCACACAGTCCCCCATCCGCAGCATAGCCAGCAGAAGATGCTCCGTACCCACGCGGGTACTGTGAAAATTCTCCGCCTCCTGCACGCTCTCTGCCAGAAGCCGCTCCGCTCTGGGAGTATATCCCTGTACCGATATGGTCATCACTTCCCCGGAGGGGGCAATAAACCTGTCGATCAGCTCCATCAGTTTTTCTTCGCTGACTCCCAGATCCCGCAGAACCATCCCCGCGGTCCCGTGTTCCTCGTGTACCAGTCCGGCAAGCAGATGCTCCGTTCCGATATAGTTGTGCTGATATCTGCGGGCGGTTTTCTCCGCATATTTCACCGCGGATTTCGCCTGTTCTGTGTACTGTATGTCCATCTGTCTCCTCCTGTCTGCTCAGACTTCATATTCTTCATAAATCTCATCGATCAGCCGGTGAACCTCTTCTCTGGTAATCCTTTTGCAGCAGCCTTTGGCCAGAGCCACCTTAAGATCCTCCCGCAGTTCCTCAATGGCAAAAAGCTTGTTGGTATCAATACTGATCACCGCGCCTTTTCTCCTGTCAATAGAAACAATACCCTCCTGTTTCAGGACAGAGTAGGCCTTGTTCACTGTGTGCATGTTGATACCGATCAGATCCGCCAGCTGTCTCACAGACGGAAGGGTATCCCCGTTGTGAATCCTCGAGGTGGCAATCCCCAGAATAATCTGATTCCTCAACTGCATGTAAATCGCTTCATCACTGTTAAAGTCTATTTCAATCAAGTCTACATACATTCTCTTCACCTGACTTTCTCTTTCTGTGTACCGGCAGTATCTTTGTTATACACATATTATAACAAAAGGCCCTGTTTTGCAAGCCCGGGAAATTTCTTCTCCGCGGATAAAAAAAGCCTTGTAGATATCAAATCTACAAGGCTCTGTCTGCGGAAGATGGGACTTGAACCCACACGACATTGCTGCCACAAGATCCTTAGTCTTGCTCGTCTGCCAATTCCGACACTTCCGCCCGCCTGCACAAACATTCTTTCGTGCTGCGAGTAATATATTACCATTTCATTTCAAATAAGTCAATACAAATTTTTGTTTTTTTCAGCCGATTGTACTCAAAAGGAAAAGGGCGCTGTCATACACAGCCCCTTCCCCACATTCTCATGACAGACCATCTCAGAAGACCTGTTCCTTCCGGCCACATTTACGCCAGTTCCGCAATCCGGGTTACAGCTACATAAATTTCCTGGATTTTATACCAGGTTTTATAATCCACTACTCCCGTGGCAGGGAGGCCGAACACCCTCTGAAATTCCTTCACAGCCTCTTTCGTCCGTTCCCCGAAAATTCCGTCCTCGGCGATTTGTGGAATGGCACTGTATACCTGACCGATGGTGTTAAGCTGTTCCTGCATCTGCAGCACTTTCGTTCCTCTGGAACCAATATCCAGATTTTCTCCCGGCCAGGAGGCCGGAATACCGGAGATCTCCTCCGCGGAATTGATATACATGTTGTCACCGTAATAATAACGCAGGATATCGATAGCCTGATATCCCTGATCTCCCAGACTCTTGCTGCCCCACTGACTCATCCAGTCCGGACAACTGACTCTTCTCCCGTCACAGTACTGGGTCAGGATCGGCTGCTTTACATTGGGTCTGGACAGATAAGCGTCAAACAGCTCATCCACCACATCCGCGATGCTGTCGAAAATATTCCGTCCGTGTATCCACTTATGATCATAGGCTGTGGAAGAAGTGATAGTGAAATCATAGCCCTTGTTCCGGTACCATTCCGTATACACCCGGTTCAACGTAAAGGACATGATGGCCAGCACATTGGCCTTGATGCTCTCCCGCGGCCAGGTGGCATAAATCTCGCTGCTGGCTACATTTTTCACGTAATCCCGGTAGCGGACATAATAATCCTTCGCGGTGGAATCCGAGGGTGCCCCGTCATGTACCACCACAAATTCCGGCACCACCACCCGACTCAGAACGATTTCTCCTGTATCCCTTATGGGCTTGATCTCATCCTCCGGGATTTTTTCCGGGTAATCCCCGTACAGCGTGTGGGCGGGAATCACCAGATTTTCAAAATCCTGCCCCGCGGCCGGAGACAATGAAATTCTCTGCACGCTCCGCTGGCCAGAGAGCATCTCCGACCCGGAGACCTCCGTGGGCTCATATCCGGGGGCCTCCACGCGGATGGTGTATTCGGAATACGGCTGCTCCTCCGTGGGATGCAGGCTCAGCTCCAACGGAGGCGTAGCCAGTTTCAGATCCGGCGTATTTCCGTTCTGATCCGTCGTGAGTTCCTCCAGCGGAGTACCCGGCACTCCCGTATAGGAAATGGTCACCTTCGCCCCGCTCACCGGCCGGTTCTGCAGAGCCGTCAGCACATTTACCTGCAGGGTGCCCTGATCATCCTGGCTCTGCCACATCCTGATTTTGTTGGGATCTGTCATAAATTACCTCTTATTTTCCCTTACCTCAATATATGACAGACCCCCCGGATTATTCCTGGGCTTTTTTCATGGCGCCCACGCCAATCAGCATCAGAATGGGGAATACAATGGCAAACAGAAGCCCCATTTTCAGCTGACCTCCGAAAGCCCCCGACATCACACCCACAAGACCCGGGCCGGAAGAACATCCCAGATCACCCGCCAGAGCGAAAAAGGCAAACATGGCGGTACCTCCCTGGGGACACCGCTCGGCCGCCAGGCTGAAGGTTCCGGGCCACATGATTCCCACCGCCAGTCCGGTCAGCGCGCAGCCGGCCAGGGATAGCAGAGGAATGGGGGCAAATACTGCCAGCAGATAGCTGCATACGCAGAGCACGGCACTGCCGGAAATAAATCCTGACAAATTGATCCTGCCGCTGAATTTTCCGTAAAACACCCGGGAGCATCCCATCAGCGCCGCGAACATACAGGGCCCCAGCAGGTCTCCCACTGTTTTATTCACACCCAGCCCCAGCTCCGCAAATGCGGAAGCCCACTGGCTCATGGCCTGTTCCGCCGCACCGGCACAGACCATCATCACGATAAAGATCCAGAAAATCTTCATGCCGGCCATTTTTTTCACCGGCATCGCCTGTCCTTCTTCCACCAGATGGTTGATGGGAACCCTGGAAAAATAGAAAAAATTCACAATGGGAACAAGCGCCCATAACAAAGCCAGTATTCTCCAGTTTTCAATGCCTGCGAACTGGAAATACAAGGTGGACAGCAGTACTACGCCCACCTGTCCCCAGCAGTAAAAGGAGTGCAGCAGGCTCATGTTGCCGGATTTGTCATCGGTGGGGCAGGCTTCCACGATGGGACTTATCAGCACTTCAATAAGACCTCCTCCCACCGCGTACAGTCCAACGGCCAGCACCAGCCCCATATAGGGATCCGGCAGGATTTCCGGAAATGTACCCAGGCCGATCAGTCCGGCCGCGCAGAAAAAATGCGCGGCCATAATGGCGGCGCGGTAGCCGATCCGGTCCACATACCGGGCCGACAGAACATCCACCAGCAGCTGGATTCCGAAATTCACGGTAATCAGCAGACTGATCTTCTCAATAGATATATCATATTCCGTCTGAAACGTAAGAAACAGCAGGGGCGCCAGATTGTTGACGATCGCCTGCGCAATATAGCCGATATAGCTTGCATAAATCGTATGTCTGTAATTCTGTCTGACCATAAGTCCCTTTTTCGTCCTTTTCCTCAAGTATTTTCCGGCGGCCGCCTTCTCCGGATTTCCCGCCGTTATCTTATAACAGCAGATCGGACGCACATCCGATCTGCTGCCTTTTAAAACAAGTGGGTTACATCCTGAATTGTAACAAAAATCATCAGTCCGAACAGCAGGAGAATCCCCGCGAAATGCACCATTGCCTCTGCTTCCCGGTTCACCGGTTTTCCCCTTACCGCCTCAATCAGCAGAAACACCAGCCGTCCGCCGTCCAGTGCCGGCAGCGGCAGCAGATTCATCACGCCCAGATTGGCGGTAAGCAAAATGGTAAGGTTCAGCATGGTCAGCCAGGTCATCAGAGGCCCTTCGTCCCTGGTCTCCTCATAGGTTTCCCCGATCACCTGCACCACGCCCACCGGTCCGGACAGGACATCCAGCCCCAGCTGCCCCATCACCAGCATCCGCAGCGACTGCAGGGTGGCGCTGATCCAGTAACGCACCTCCAGCGCGCTGTACTTGAGCACGCCCACAGGATCCGTCTTCTCCCGGTACAGGTTATAGACAAATCCGGTCTGCACCACATCCGTCTCCTGAGGGGTCAGCTCTGTCTCATACTCCAGGCCATCGTGAAGATACCGGACCGTAACGGATTCCCCGGTGAGGGAATATTCGGAAAAATATTCCGCCAGTTCCATGCCGGAGGCAATATCCGTATTCCCCATGCCGATGATGATATCGCCGGATACCAAACCCGCCTGTTCCGCAGCGCCGCCGGAGGATACCGTAACCTCCGCCTGCTCCTCTGTCTGGTAGTAGCTGATGCCCAGCAGATAGCGATGCTCCACATCCGGCTGATAGGATATGGTATGCTCCTGCCCATCCCGCAGGAAGGACAAAGTAATCACATCCCCGTCCAGACCGTACAGCTGTTCATACAGGCTCATATCCCGGCCGAAATCAATGGTGTGTCCGTCAAATTCCGTCAGAATATCACCCTCCCTGAGTCCTGCTTCCCAGGCGGCGGAATCTTCCTCCACCTGCAGGATCCTGGGCGGATCATATCCGACAATGCTGATAATCACCAGCGCCCCGAAAAACGCCAGAATGAAATTAAACAGTGGCCCTGCCGCAATCACGGCGATCCGCCGCCAGACCGACTTACTGTTGAAGCTTCCCTCCGCTGTGTTGTCCTCATCCTCACCCTTCATCATGCAGGAACCGCCAAAAGGCACCACCCGCAGAGAATACAATGTTTCCCCCCGCTGTGTGCTGATAATCCTGGGCCCCATGCCCACGGAAAATTCTTCCACCATAATTCCATTCAGTTTTGCCGCCACAAAATGGCCCAGTTCATGAACAATAATAACGATTCCCAGAATCAGAAAGGCAATGATAATACTCAATGCTTCCACCTGCTTTCTATCCATTCATATGTCTTTGCTTCTGTCTCCAGGATTTCCTCCAGCGCAGGGTGAGCAATCACCTGATGGCGCTCCATCGCTTCCTCTATTATTGTATAAATATCGAGAAATGAAATTTCTCTTCTCAAAAATTTTGCCACTGCCCGCTCATTGGCCGCGTTGAACACGGTGGGCATGCTTCCGCCCCTTTCGGCCGCATCCCTGGCCAACGCAAGTCCCCGGAAGGTTTCTTCATCCGGCTCCTCAAAACTGATCTGGCGGAGGGCGGAAAAATCCAGCCGCTCTCCCGGCAGATACCGGCGCTGGGGATAATACAGCGCGTACTGGATGGGCAGCTTCATGTCCGGCGTCCCCAGCTGCGCCAGCACCGCCCCGTCCACGAATTCCACCATGGAATGAATAATGCTTTTGGGCTGCACTACCACCTGGATATCCTCCAGCCCCACATTGAACAGCCAGCGGGCCTCCATCACTTCCAGCCCCTTGTTCACCAGCGTAGCAGAATCAATGGTAATCTTCTGCCCCATGGACCAGTTGGGATGCTTCAGGGCATCCTCCACCCGGACGTTTTTCAGCTCCTGCCGTTTTTTCCCCCGGAAAGGTCCCCCGGAGGCTGTAATCAGCAGCTTGCGGATGCTTCTGGGTTCCTCCCCGTGCAGCACCTGGAAAATGGCGCTGTGCTCGCTGTCCACCGGAAGGATCCGCACGCCGTGCTTTTTGGCCAGCGGCATAATCAGATGACCTGCTGTCACCAGAGTCTCTTTGTTGGCCAGGGCAATGTCCTTTCCCGCCTCGATGGCCGCCATGGTGGGCCGGATACCGATCATTCCCACAATGGCCGTCACGAGGATCTGGGCCTGGGGAATCCTGGCCATTTCCAGCAGACCCTCCATGCCGCTGACAACACGTACATCCAGATCCCGCACCCGGTCCCGGAGCACTTTCGCGTCTTCTTCCTCCCACACCGCCGCCAGCAGCGGGGAAAACTCCCGGATCTGTTTTTCCAGCAGATCTATATTTCTCCCGGCAGCCAGAGCCGCCACCCGGATATCGCCGTTCTCCCTCACCACTTCCAGCGTCTGCGTACCTATGGATCCTGTAGATCCGAGAACTGCTATTGTTTTTTCCATTGTATTCCTCCTCAATCGGCCTTTCGGCACACGGTTTTATGTCAGCACCGCCGCCAGAATATATATCATAGGTGCTGTGAATATCACGCTGTCAAACCGGTCCAGAATTCCTCCGTGACCGGGAATCAGCTTTCCGTAGTCCTTGATATTCTTCTGCCGCTTGATGGCGGAAGCTGCCAGGTCGCCCACCATGGAAACCAGAGCGCCCGCCGCGCAGATGGCCGCGTAAACCAGCGGCGTATGATCAGGGTTAAGATTCCAGGCCGAAACAGCCCATGCATACAGCGCTCCCAGAAGCGCGGCTCCGACAACGCCTCCCACCGCGCCCTCTATGGATTTTTTCGGACTCAGCACCGGCGCCATCTTGTGTTTCCCAAACAGAACACCCACACAGTAAGCGCAGGTATCACAGCCCCAGGAGCAAAGCATAATCAACCATACCAGAAATGCTCCTCCTTCCAGCTGTCTGGTCTGGTAAAGGAAAGAAAGCATCACCGCCACATAGGCTATTCCGAAAAAAGCAGCCATCACCTGTTCCGCCTGATACCTGGGATAAGTGAATACGTACACGCACATAATCAGCACTAATCCCACCAGAACCGCCGACAAATGAATCTCCTCTTCCGTCAGGAGGAGAGAAAGATAGTATAACACCGCGCCTGCATATCCCGCGCACTCCAGAAGATTCCACTTTCCTTCGGTGACCCCGGCCGCCCGGTACAGCTCCCGCATCCCGATCAGAGAAACCGCCAGAAGCGTGACAAACAGCACCCATCCTCCGCTGATGATGGTAACCAGCGCCACAGCCAGCAGCACAATACCGCTCAGCAATCTTGTGATAAACATGTCACTCCTCCTTCACTCCCCCGTATCTCCGGTCTCTTTCATTATATTTCCCGATGGCTTTCAATAATTCATCTTTTTTAAAGTCCGGCCAGGGTACCGGCGTAAAATAAAACTCCGTATACGCCAGCTGCCAGAGAAGGAAATTAGACAGCCGCAGTTCCCCGCTGGTGCGGATCAGAAGATCCGGATCCGGTATTTCTCCTGTATCCAGATAGCCGGAAATAGTCTCCTCCGTCACCGGCCCGGTAAGTCTGCCTTCCGCCTGATCCTTCAGCATCCGGTTTACAGCCCGGCAGATTTCATCCCTGCTACCATAGTTTAGCGCAATCTGAAAATGCAAGTCATCAAAATCCTTTGAAAATTCTTCCAGTTCCCTGATGCTGTCCTGGATATCCTGATCAAAAGCCGTGGGATCACCGATAATACGTACCCGCATATTGTTTTTCTTTGAAATTTTGATACATTTTTTCAGATAATTGCGGAAAAGCCGCATCAGGCCTTCCACCTCTTCCCTGGACCGCTTCCAGTTTTCTGTGGAAAAGGCGTAAACCGTCAGATACTTCACTCCCAGCTCCTTGGCCACTTCACAGATATATTCCAGGTTGTCGCAACCCTTCACATGGCCGTAGTTCCTGGGCATTCCTTTGCTTTTTGCCCATCTTCCGTTTCCGTCCAGGATGATGGCGATATGATTCGGTATTTTCATGGTTTTCTCCTTTTTTCCTTTACCAAAAGAGGCATCACACAATGGAGCTGAATCCATATGTCTGACGCCTCCCCCGTGACTGCCTTGGCAGTAAACTTATCGACAGTTCGGTCCTCCCGCTTCGCTGTCACAAAATTATACCGTTAAAATCTCCTTGGACTTCACTTCCACAGCCTCGTCCACCTTCTTGATGTACTTATCTGTCATCTTCTGTACCTTATCTTCCAGCTCGCTGATCTCGTCCTCGGACACATCGCCCTTGCCCAGCTTTTTCAGCATGTCGTTGGCATCCCGGCGGATGTTCCGCACGGCCACCTTGGCAGCCTCGCCTTTCTTTTTCACATCTTTTACCAGCTCTTTTCTGCGCTCCTCGGTGAGTTCAGGAAATACCAGACGGATCACCTTTCCGTCATTGGTGGGGTTGATGCCCAGATCGGACATATTGATAGCCTTCTCGATCACCTTCACCATGGATGCCTCCCAGGGCTGAATCTGGATCATGCGGGCCTCTGGAACGGAAATGTTTGCCACCTGCTGCAGTGGTGTGGGCGCTCCGTAATAATCCACGGTAATGCGGTCCAGTACGTGGGGATTGGCACGTCCTGCACGGATGGTACCGAACTCGCTGTCAAGATTGGCAAGGGTTTTCTCCATCTTGTCCTGATATTTCGCAATTCTCTCGTCCATAAGTTTGTCCTCCTATTTCTATTCTCTTCCAGTGTCTCAGTCCACCAGCACTTTTGTCCCCAGCACTTCCTGCCGGGCTGCCCGGATGATGCTGTTCTCCTCATTCAGCCCGAACACCAGCATCGGCATCCGGTTTTCCATACACATGATGGAAGCCGTCAGATCCATCACTGCCAGCTTTCTGTCGATAACC
>DSTMR04002__coassemble_1828_pt1 | contig 11842 bp, 6 predicted proteins | sample DSTMR04002__metabat2_low_PE_006 | metagenome-assembled genome bin DSTMR04002
GGTTGCCGTGACTTCACAGATCCTATGTATCTCCATCACTCTGAATAAGAGAAAAGCGTTGGTATTCAATTTACGGTATATAGATTAGTGCCTTTCGGCCATTCTGTCAAGAGGGAATTTATCCGTTTCCTGTATTTTCTGATTTTAATTTTTTATTGATTTTATCCAATAGAGCTAGTATAATCCAAACATAGCCCCAAACTGGAATGTAAACATGTATCCGTAGTATCATATTGGATGAAACAATTTATTTACCAGGGCAGCCGGAGGACGTGCTCCCACCCATTCTGAGTCTTGTCGGAAAGGGGTGGTATCTATGAGTACATATGAAGAATTTCAGCTCATTATATCAGTAACATTACTGATCATTGCGATACTGAATTATTCTAAAAACGACCATAGAAAATAGCCGTCCCACCCTGAGAAAGTGAACGGCTATTTTTTAAAACAATCATTTTCGCCAGAGTAGGTGAGGCGTAGTCACCTTCCGGCTGTCTTGTTAAGTATATTGTAAATCAATATCTCTATTCTGTCAAATCAAAATCGGGTTCTCTCCTGTGTTTTTTTCCATCAAACAGATCTTTTATGCCATCGTAAAGCTGAACGAACACGGAAAAGGCGGAAAACTCCCGCAGATTCTATCCGCGTTTCTGTTTCCCGCCTCAAAGACCAAATATCACTTTTTTATTTAATTGTCACCTTATCCAGATGCCAGATCTCATCCACATACTGCTGAATCGTTCTGTCGGAAGAGAATTTTCCGGAGCATGCGGTGTTCAGCAGGGCCATCTTCGCCCATCTGCGGGTGTCTCTGTAGGCCTCCTCCACTCTTCTCTGCGCTTCCGCGTAAGATTTGAAGTCTGCCAGAATGAAATACGTATCCGCTCTGTCGCTGCTGTTGGTGTTCAGCAGAGAATCGTAGATATCGCGGAACATATTGAAATCTCCGTTGGAGTAGGTTCCGTTGATCAGCTGCATCAGCACGTGGCGGATGTCGGGATCATTGTTGAAATACTGCATGGGATCGTAGCCGCCGTTGTTCTCGAAGTTAATAACCTCGTCGGAGGACAGACCGAAAATGAAAGCATTTTCCTGGCCCACTTCCTCTACGATCTCCACATTGGCTCCGTCCATGGTTCCCAGGGTGGGAGCGCCGTTCAGCATAAACTTCATGTTTCCGGTTCCGGAAGCTTCCTTGCTGGCAGTGGAAATCTGCTCGGAAACATCCGCCGCCGCGAAGATCATCTCCGCGTTGGATACCCGGTAGTTCTCGATGAATACCACCTTGATCTTTCCGTTGATGGAGGCGTCATTGTTAATCACGTCCGCCACAGCGTTGATCAGCTTGATGGTCAGCTTCGCCCGGCGGTAGCCGGCGGCAGCTTTGGCTCCGAAGATAAAGGTTCTGGGATAGAAATCCATCTCCGGATGCTCTTTAATTTCATTGTACAGGTACATCACATGCAGAATGTTCAGCAGCTGGCGTTTGTACTCATGAAGCCGTTTTACCTGCACGTCGAAAATGGAGTGCGGGTTCACTTCGATGCCATTGTGCTCCAGGATGTATTTGGCCAGACGCACCTTGTTCTGATACTTGATGTTCATGAACTCCTGCTGTGCCTTCTCATCGTCCGCGTAAACTTTCAGCTTGGACAGCTGAGGCAGGTCGGTAATCCACTCGTCGCCAATGTGACCGGTGATCCAGTTGGCCAGCAGCGGGTTGGCGTGCAGCAGGAAACGTCTCTGGGTGATACCGTTGGTCTTGTTGCTGAATTTCTCCGGATACATCTCGTAGAAATCCTTCAGCTCCTGTTTCTCCAGAATCTCCGTGTGCAGTCTTGCCACACCGTTGATGGAGTAGCCGCCCACGATGGCCAGATGGGCCATCTTCACCTGGCCGTCATAGATGATGGCCATCTTGCGGATCTTCTCCTGATTTCCGGGATATTTGCTCTGGATATCCAGGATAAACCGGCGGTTGATCTCCTCGATGATCTGATAAATACGGGGCAGCAGTTTGGAGAACAGCTCGATGGGCCATTTTTCCAGTGCCTCGGACATAATCGTATGGTTGGTGTAAGCGCAGGTATGGGTGGTGATATCCCATGCCTCCTCCCAGGACAGTCCTTCCTCGTCCAGCAGGATACGCATCAGCTCCGCCACCGCCATGGTGGGATGGGTATCGTTCATCTGGAAGGTCATCTTCTTGGGAATGTCCTTCAGATTGCTGTGGCTCTTCTTAAACTTCGCAATGGCCGCCTGAATACTGGCGGAAATAAAGAAATACTGCTGTTTCAGACGCAGCTCTTTTCCGGCATAGTGGTTGTCGTTGGGATACAGCACATCCACAATGTTCTTTGCCAGATTTTCCTGCTCCACTGCTTTATGGTATTCACCCTTATCAAACAGATCCAGGCGGAAATCGTTGATAGCTTCCGCGTCCCAGATTCTCAGGGTGTTGACAATCTTATTGTTGTAACCCACGATGGGCATATCGTAAGGAATGGCCCGAACAGACTGGTAGCCTTCCTGCACAAAGTTATTCTTGCCGGTGGCAGGATCGTAAACCACCTTCACATATCCGCCGAACTTCACTTCCTTGGCATACTCCGGACGGCGCAGCTCAAAGGGATAGCCGTTCTCCAGCCAGTTGTCCGGCACCTCTACCTGATAACCGTCCTCAATCTTCTGTTTGAACAGTCCGTAATGGTAGCGGATACCGCAGCCGTAGGCACAGTAGCCCAGGGTGGACAGGGAATCCAGGAAACATGCGGCCAGACGTCCCAGTCCGCCATTTCCCAGCGCGGGATCGGGCTCCTGATCCTCGATCACATTCAGATCAAATCCCAGCTCATCCAGAGCCTCACGCACCTCGTCATAGGCACACAGGTTGATCAGGTTGTTTCCCAGGGCACGGCCCATCAGGAACTCCATGGACATATAGTAAACAATCTTCGGATCATCCTTCTCATACTGTTTCTGCGTCAGCAGCCAGTTATCAATGATGACATCCTTCACCGCCAGGGACACTGCCTGAAATACCTGCTCCTGGGTGGCTTCCTCCAGGGTTTTGCGATACAGCATCTTTACATTGTCTCTGACACTCTTTTTAAACTCTTCTTTCTTAAAATGACGATCTAACATCCTAACCTCCTCATCCCAGCGGGATTACCTGATTTGGGCGGGACGCCGTGCTGCCTCCCGCCCTTTTTAGTTTTTCGGTCTGCAACAGTTTGCTCTTCCGGCTTTCCTGTCGCTTCGGTCTCACATTTTTTCAACCGCCAGCGTTACTTTCTGGGAGTTGATATTCCATTCCTTCTCATAGCCGCAGAGCTGATCAGACACGATCTCCTCTGCCAGAACTTCTGACCGGATCTCGCCGGCATGCGTCTCCATGATGTTCTGAATCGTCTTATTGTCTTTCACATACACGCGGATCTTGTCAGTTACTTCAAATCCTGCTTCTTTTCTCATGGTCTGGATCTTGCTGACAATCTCCCGGACAAATCCCTCTTCCACCAGTTCCGGAGTAAGATTCGTATCCAGGACAACTGCGATGTCATTGTCTGACTCGGTAACATAGCCCTCCATCTGGGCAGTGTCAATCAGCAAATCCCCCTCTGATAATACAACTTCACTGCCATTGATGTCAAGTTTCAATTCTCCTGATGCTTTCAGCTGAGCCATCGCGCGGTTTCCGTCCAGCTGGGTAAGGGCCTGCCGGATACCGTTCAGCAGCTTTCCGTATTTGGGTCCCACGGTCTTCAGCTGAGGCTTGAAGGTATAGGAGATAAAGCTCTCGATATCATCGGTGAACTCCACGCTCTTTACGTTCAGCTCATCCGCGATGATGTCCGTGTAGAATCCGGACAGGTTCCAGGGTGCCTTCACAAACATCTTGGCGATGGGCTGGCGGTTCTTGATGCCGGCAGTATTTCTGCAGGCACGTCCCATAACCACCGCCTCCAGCAGGTGATCCATATCCGCCTCCAGCTCCTTATCGGTCCATGCCTCGTTGGCCTTCGGGAAATCACACAGATGGATGCTTTCCGGCGCGCCGGGATCCAGGTTTCTCACCAGATTCTGGTAGATGTCCTCCGTCATGAAGGGGATCATGGGAGCGGCAGCCTTGGCCACCGTCACCAGCGCCGTGTACAGGGTCATGTAGGCGTTGATCTTATCCTGCTCCATGCCCTTGGCCCAGAATCTCTCGCGGCTTCTTCTCACGTACCAGTTGCTCATGTCATCCACGAACTCCTGCAGCGCTCTGGCAGCCTCCGGGATCCGGTAGTTTTCCAGGTTTGTGTCCACCGCCGTCACCACCGTATTCAGCTTGGACAGCAGCCATTTGTCCATCACGGACAGCTTCTCGTATTCCAGCTCATATTTTGTAGCGTCAAAGTTGTCGATATTGGCGTACAGCACAAAGAACGCGTAGGTGTTCCACAGGGTTCCCATGAATTTTCTCTGGCCTTCCTGCACTGCTTTTCCGTGGAAACGGTTGGGCAGCCAGGGCGCGCTGTTGATATAGAAATACCAGCGGATGGCGTCGGCGCCGTAGGTTTCCAGAGCCTCAAAGGGATCTACCGCGTTTCCTTTGGACTTGCTCATCTTCTGTCCGTTTTCGTCCTGCACATGACCCAGAACGATGACATTTTCATAGGCCGGTTTATTAAACAGCAGCGTGGATTCCGCCAGCAGGGAGTAGAACCATCCTCTGGTCTGATCCACGGCCTCGGAGATAAACTGGGCCGGGAACTGCTTCTCAAAAACATCCTGATTCTCAAAAGGATAATGATGCTGCGCGAAAGGCATGGCTCCGGAATCGAACCAGCAGTCGATCACCTCCGGCACCCGGTGCATGGGCTTTCCGCACTTGGGGCATTTGATGGTGATCTCGTCGATATACGGCCGGTGCAGCTCCGCCGTCTTCGCCCGCTCGTCGCCGCTCATCTCATACAGCTCCTGGCGGCTTCCCACAGAGTGCATATGGCCGCACTCACATTCCCAGATATTCAGGGGCGTTCCCCAGTAACGGTTTCTGGAAATTCCCCAGTCCTGCACGTTCTCCAGCCAGTCGCCGAACCGGCCTTTTCCGATGCTCTCCGGGATCCAGTTGATGGTATTGTTGTTGCGGATCAGGTCATCTTTTACCGCCGTCATCTTGATGAACCAGGATTCTCTCGCGTAGTAGATCAGCGGCGTATCGCATCTCCAGCAGTGGGGGTAACTGTGCTCAAACTTGGGAGCGGCAAACAGAAGCCCTCTCTTGTCCAGATCCTCCAGCACCAGGGGATCGGCTTTCTTCACAAATACGCCCGGCCATGCGGTATCCTCGGTCATCTCGCCCTTTTCATTTACCAGCTGCAGGAAAGGCAGGTCGTATTTTCTTCCCACCTTGCTGTCGTCCTCACCAAAAGCAGGTGCGATGTGAACCACGCCGGTACCGTCGGTGAGGGTTACATAGGTATCGCATACCACATAGTGCGCTTTCTTGTTCAGCGGGCGGAAATTGTACAGGGGCTCATACTCCTTGTACTCCAGATCTTTTCCCACATAAGTTTCCAGCACTTCATAGGCCGGTGTTCCTTCTTCTCTCTCCAGGCTTCCCAGCACCGTATCCAGCAGAGCCTCGGCCATATAGTAGGTGCGGCCGTCGGCAGCCTTCACCTTGGCGTAGGTCTCATCCGGATGCACACAGAGCGCCACGTTGGAGGGCAGGGTCCAGGGCGTGGTGGTCCAGGCCAGAATGTAAGCGTCCTCGCCCACCACCTTAAACCGGGCGATGGCGGAACGTTCCTTCACATCCTTGTATCCCTGCGCCACTTCCTGCGCGGACAGGGGGGTTCCGCAGCGGGGGCAGTAGGGAACGATCTTAAATCCTTTATACAGAAGTCCCTTGTCCCAGATCTGCTTCAGAGCCCACCACTCAGACTCGATATAATCATCATGATACGTCACGTAGGGATGCTCCATATCGGCCCAGAAGCCTACTGTGGCGGAGAAATCCTCCCACATCCCTTTGTATTTCCATACGCTTTCCTTACATTTGTTGATGAAAGGCTCCAGACCGTATTCCTCGATCTGATCCTTTCCGTCCAGTCCCAGCAGTTTCTCCACTTCCAGCTCCACCGGAAGGCCGTGGGTATCCCATCCTGCCTTTCTGGGCACCATATAGCCTTTCATGGTACGGTAGCGGGGAATCATATCTTTGATAACACGGGTCAGCACATGACCGATATGGGGCTTTCCGTTGGCGGTGGGCGGTCCGTCATAGAATGTGTAAATCTCCCCGTCCTTCCGCTGCTCCATGCTCTTCTCGAAGATCTGGTTGTCTTTCCAGAACTTCTCTACATTCTTTTCTCTTTCCACAAAGTTCAGGTCTGTCGAAACTTTCTGGTACATCACATAACCTCCTTTTCTTTCCATAAACACAGAAAAACCCCCGTCCTGTAACAGGACGAGGGCTGTACTACCTTCGCAAAACCACCTCTTACAGCGTACGGGCCGCCTGGCCGATACACGTTCCTTTTAACGGAGGAAAACCGGCTTCTCCTACTAATTCTTCCCGCGCCCTCCGGCGCCGGTCCGCAAAAGAAAGGCTGACGGATCCGGTATCCTTTCTCCGGACCTCTCCGTCCTCCGAAAACTTTCCGCGGAAATCTTCAGATTGCAACTCAGGAGTGATCTTCATCCGCCTCTACTGGCGCCGGGCTCCCACCATCCCCGGCTCTCTGGGGCTTTCAAGCGCAGACTACTGTCTCCGTCTTCGTTTTTCACAGATACAGCAACAGCTGTTCTTTGTCAACACACATTATAAAGAAAACGGAAGGGGCTTGTCAAGATAAAGTCCCGAAAAAATGTAATAGTTCAGTCTTCCGCTGTCACGTTACCGCTGGGAATACTTCTCTTCCTGGCCTTCCAGAAGGCTCCGGTCATTGAAATAGTCAATCTTCATGGCCTTTGGGCCGCCGTCTCTCTGGCTGCTTCCGTACCGGCTTTCAGGATATCGTATACCGCGGCGATGTCCTTCTCGTACTCTTTTCTTCTGGCACGGATGGGCTCCAGCTCTTCCTGGATGATCTTGTTGAGGAATTTCTTGATCTTCACGTCGCCCAGGCCGCCTCTCTGGTAATGGGCCTTCAGCTCGTCCAGTCCCGCGTACTCCGGCAGATACCGCTCAAAATGCTCCGGCTTGCAGAAAGCGTCCAGGTAAGTGAACACCGCATTTCCCTCCAGATGGCCGGGATCCTCGATCCGAAGATGCAGCGGATCGGTGTACATGCTCATGATCTTTTTCTGTACTTCCTTGGGATCGTCCGCCAGATAGATACAGTTGCCCAGGGATTTGCTCATCTTGGCCTTACCGTCGGTTCCCGGCAGACGCAGGCAGGCGGCGTTATCCGGCAGAAGCACCTCCGGCTCCACCAGCACATCGTCGTAGATGGAGTTGAATTTGCGCACGATCTCCTTGGTCTGCTCCAGCATGGGCAGCTGATCCTCACCCACCGGAACGGTGGTTGCCTTGAAAGCGGTGATGTCCGCCGCCTGGCTGATGGGATAGCAGAGGAATCCCACCGGGATGCTGGTCTCGAAGTTCCGCAGCTTGATTTCCGTCTTCACCGTGGGGTTTCTCTCCAGTCTGGAGAGGGTCACCAGATTCATATAGTAGAAAGTCAGCTCCGTCAGCTCCGGAATCTGCGACTGAATAAACAGATTGGATTTTGCCGGATCCAGACCCACGGACAGGTAATCCAGCGCCACCTCAATGATGTTCTGCCGTACCTTCTCCGGGTTTTCAAAATTATCCGTCAGCGCCTGCGCGTCGGCGATCATGATAAAAATTTTCTCATATTCTCCTGAATTCTGCAGCTCCACTCTCCGCCGCAGAGATCCCACATAATGTCCCACATGAAGCCGTCCGGTGGGACGGTCCCCTGTCAGAATGATTTTGCCCATTTCCGTTCCTCCCTGCAATCAGTATTGTAAAATCTTTTCTGATGATACCACAGCGGCAGATGGTTTTCAAGGAATTATGCCCGTCAAGTTCAGGATGAATTCAGCGGAGCCGAATTCGGGATTTCGAATTATTGTCTTTTTTTGTCAGGTTATGATATAATAGGCAAAAACCTATTAAAAAGGAGATCTATCTATCATGAATGGAAAATCGATCCTGCGCAGGCTGCTGTGCATTTTTTGCGCGGCATTTTTTCTGGCAGGCATGCCTCTGAGAGCCGGGGCCGCCGAGGCTGATCCGGCTCAGGCGCTGACCGAAGAATCCCCGGAAGCATCAGCGGACGGGGAAGCCGCGCAGACAGATTCCGGTGATGCGGCCGCGGATGGGGACGCGGCAGAGGAAGAACGGCTGGAGCCGGACGCTTATTTTGAACCGGTTCAGACCAATGAAGTGACAGGCTGGCCCCAGGGTCCCGCAGTATGGGCTGAATCGGCTGTGGTGATGGATCTGGACAGTCAGACTATCCTTTACTCAAAAAACATGGACGCGGTTAAATACCCCGCCAGCATCACCAAAGTAATGACCACCCTTCTTGCCATAGAAAATTCTTCCCTGGATGAGCGGGTAACATTCTCGGAAAACGCCATTTACGGCATTGAAAGGGACAGTTCCCACATCGGTATCCGGGTGGGGGAAATCCTTTCCATGGAGGAATGTCTTTACGGCATGATGCTGGAGTCCGCCAATGAGGTCTGCCTGGCAGTGGCAGAACACATCAGCGGCAGTGTAGACGCTTTTGTGGAACTGATGAATCAGCGGGCCGCCCAGCTTGGCTGCACCAACACCCATTTCACCAATCCCAACGGGCTGCCGGACGAGAATCATTATACCACGGCCCATGATATGGCGCTGATCGCCCAGGCAGCCTACAGCCATCCTCTGTTCAGCCAGATATGCCAGACGCAGACCTATGTGATCCCCAAAACCAACATGTGCGGAGAGGAGCGCTGGCTCAATAACCACCACAAAATGCTTCCGGAAGGTGCCTATGCCTACGATGGATGTACAGGAGGGAAAACCGGATTCACCCAGGCCGCGCTGAATACTCTGGTGACCTTCGCGGAGCGGGACGGACGGAGGCTGGTATGCGTCTCCCTGCGCACCAATGGACCGCAGATTTACGCGGATACCGCTGCCATGCTGGATTACGGCTTCCAGAATTTCCAGAATGTGACCGTGTACTCCCCCGCTTCCTGCGCGGCGGCACATTTTCTCTACCCGTCCCTTTACTTCGGACAGGCCTGTACGCCGGACAGGCTGCGCTCTGCCTGTACAGTCACGGTGCCTCTGAATACGGATCTGTCTCAGCTGACCAGCACCGTATCCCAGGAGGAGCATCAGCTGACAAAGGCTTATCAGTTTTCCGGCTACACCGTTGGTACGGAACAGCTGTCCACGGATGCCATAAAAACGCTGCTGACCAGTTCGCCCCGGGAAGCAGGCATTTCCTCGGGAACGTACTCGGCTTCCCTGCTGTCGCAGATCTCCGAAGCGCCCGCTGTACAGAACACTGCCTCTCTGCTTCAGTCTGTACCGCCGGTGGCATACCTTCTGGCGGTTCTGCTGATGGCTCTGATCATCATGGAGCTGGTTCTGGCCGCCAGAAGAAAGCGCAGAAAGAAAAGGAAAAGAAAGAAATGAACACTCTCCCCGATGCCGGGCAGCAATGCAGGCACCGGGGATTTTGCGTGATGCGCCCGGCAGGCTTACGGCCCGTTACAGGGGCAGCACAATGGTGACGGAAAAACCTCCGTGAATACTGCTGCCTATTTCCACGGTTCCCTGATGGGCCATGGCAATCTGCCGCACAATCAGCAGCCCCAGCCCATGGCGCTGCTCCCTGGTATTCTGATCACACACCATATAGTGAGGAACCCTGGCCAGACGTTCCTGCTCTTCAGGGCTGGCCCCCACTCCGTTGTCATCGATGTGTATCCGGCAGGTTCCGTCTCTGGTTTCCACCCCCGCGAAAATGGTACATCCCTGCTCATTATGGTTGACGCAGTTCTGTATCAGATTGAAAATGGCACGGGACAGAAGATCCCTGTCTCCCATAACCATGCAGGCCGTAAGTTCTTCCGGAGTTTCCCATTCCACAGGATACTTTTCTTCGGGATCGGTATTGATAAAATCCACCACTGACTTCCGCAGAAGCGCCACAGCGTTCACCGGCTCCGTTTTTACCTGCTGCATGCTGTACTCCATTTTTGAAGCCAGGTTCAGGTCATTAATCAGGTTCTGCATCCGCTGGCTCTGCCGCCGTATGGCCGCCGCCTGTTTCCGGAACCTGGAAGGGATGCTCTCCTGCTGCTCCATGCCGGCCGCGTATCCCATCACCATGGAAAGCGGCGTCCGGATATCATGAGACACACCGGCAATCCAGTTGGCCCTGGCCATGTCCTTACGGCGGATTTCCCGGTTTTTTGAAAGAAGGATATCCGAAGTCCGGTTGACGCTGGCGGCAATTTCGGAGAGCAGCCCCCGCTCCGGCACATGCACCTGCTCCCCCCTGGCCAGCGCCTGGATGCCGGACACCAGCGGGCCTACGGATTTTACAATTCTTCCGTTGGCGGCCAGATAGATAAGAAAAATTACCAGCACATTGCAGATTGCCCAACTGGCCAGATTTCCCGGTACGGACGCAATCAGTTCCGTATTCCAGCTGGGCCACTGATGTTTCCAGTAGCTTCCGGAAGGAAATCCCAGCACCAGCAGTCCTCCCTCCGCCGCTGCCGGATAGGTGGGACAATCCTCCAGATAGCCTCTGGTAAGAGAAGCCACCTGCGCCAGTGAAAAGGTCTGGGGAATCTTCTCCGGCAAAGGCCCCTGGCTCCAGATCACCTGCCCGCTGCCATCGGCAATCAAAATGGCCCAGGCATCATTTTCCTCCAGAATCTGCACACCTTTTTCGGTTAGAACGTACGTGTCTCCCTGACGGGTCAGCGCCGCCGCCACATCCTCCGCAGCGGAATATGGATGCGCGTTGGACTCAATCCGGGATAGCATAAAAAGGAGGAGGAATATATTGACGGCCACCAGAACCACCGTACTTAAAATCAGGGTCTCCACAAATCTCCGGATCAGTTTGGGAACTGTTTTCATCGCTTGTCCTCCGTCACCAGCTTATAGCCCAGTCCTTTTACCGTCAGAAGCGATTTGGGGCGGGAAGGATTTTCCTCGATCTTTTCCCGGATCCGGCGGATATGGGCCATCAGGGAGTTTTCGTAACCGAAGGGATTGTCGCCCCAGGCCGCCTCGCACAGAGCGTCGATGGTGACGATCCGCCCTTCGTTTCTGTATAGGGCGGACAGAAGCTCATATTCCTTGGCAGTCAGCGGTATGCTCTCACCATCCCGGATCACCAGCGCCCGGTCAAAATCCACCTGGCTGGCCGCCAGTTGTACCAGCGGATTTTCCCCTTTATAGCTGCGGTAAAGAATGGCCCCGATGCGGAACAGCAGCTCCCGGGGCAGAAACGGCTTCACCAGATAGTCGTCGGCTCCCAGGCCGAATCCGGTGAATTTGTCTTCCTCCTCGCCCCGGGCGGTGAGAAACAGGATCGGATAATCCCCCTGCTCCCTGAGCTTTTTCATCAGTGAAAATCCATCCCCGTCCGGAAGCATGACGTCCAGCACCGCCATCTCAGGATGCACCTGCCGGGCCGTCTCCAGCGCTTCCCGGACGCAGGAAGCCGGATATACATTGGTATATCCCTCCTGGCGCAGAATTGTCTGCACCATCTGCAGAAGCTCGGGTTCATCATCCACCAGAAGAATCCGTTTATTTTTCAGAAACTGATGATCCATTTTTCTTGTCCTCCTGTCC